>Ga0129333_10000018_pt1 | contig 94584 bp, 92 predicted proteins | sample CPB6_08_DNA_FD_94474 | JGI IMG/M metagenome (GOLD analysis project Ga0129333, IMG submission 94474) | Freshwater to marine salinity gradient microbial communities from Chesapeake Bay, USA - CPBay_Sum_0.6_0.8_DNA | ecosystem: Environmental > Aquatic > Marine > Coastal | place: USA: Chesapeake... | reverse complement strand
CAAAACAATATTAATAATCAAAATAACATTATTATAAATAACTTTGGAAGTGAAAGATTGGATCATATTTCTCATGAAGATATTTTGAAAATGTTAAGAGCTGGTATCCATACTATTCCTAAATACATTGAAAAGAAACATTTTGATAAAGATTTTCCAGAAAACAATAATATAATTTATACAAAAGAAAATAAATGCATGGTAATGGAAGAAGACAATTGGAAAGAAAAAGACATAAGTACTTTATCCTCAAAACTTGTCAAAGAAAATGCTAATGTATTGTTACTTTATTGTGATAATAATGAAATAAAACTATCAGAAGATATCAAAGATGAAGATTTGTATAAGAACATAAAAACAAAACTTGTTTTAATTTATAACAAGACAGATAACAAAAAGTATAATTATGTTTTGAATTCTATTAAAGACCTTATAAAAAATGCAAAGGATGAATTGAATGAAAATATGTTAGACTAAGATTTCTGAAAATCCCTGGAGAAAGGGGGTGGGATAGTGGCTTGTTATCATAAAATGCTATTGGTTATCAATTGATATCATCTTGAAACATTTTATTGTATTTGTTTAATACATAAATCATTCCATAATCTATGCTTTGGTTATTCATATTAAGACATGAACTTGTATAATCTTCTTCATTGTTTTCATCCATATCTTTTTTATTCAAGCATCCACAAGTATATTCTGATGTTTTATTACATTGCATAAAACATAATTTGTCTCTGGTAATAATATTTTTAAAAGCCCCGTTTTTAAACAGTTCTATAAATTCATTTTCATCAACGTTTTGAATAACATTATCTTGATTTCTTTTATATTTAGAATATACTATATACATTTTAGTAAATAATTCTTTATTTCCAATATTCGTGTTACTATTTACTTCTATCGAAGGTTCCATGTTATCCATAATATCTTTCTTAACATGATAATTATTTCCATCAACTTGTAGATAAGGAGATTGATAAAGTATAACATATATTGGGGAATGAATATATCCTCCATTTTGAAGTAATTGTTTATTTATCAAAAGATCTTCTGAGATTTGGTTATATATATCATTAATGTTTATTGTATAAAAATTTAATTCAGATACAAAAAACTTATTTCTTAAAGTTTCTATTATACTTTTATCACCTGCATTATGTTTGATACATCCAAATGTAAAAAAAGGTAGTTCATTTTTAACATCTGATAAATTATAATAATTATAATAGCTTCTATTTTCTAAATGAAAGTCTTGACCTTTTTTAAAATTTGATAAAGATGTGTATTTATAGTCATTAACAATATCTTGATAATTATCAAAATTTTCTTTAAAATATTCTTGAACTTGTAATTTATAATAATATGTATTATACATAATTATAAATATAAATATTAATAGAAATAATACAGATATAAATATAGCTTTTTTATCCATATTTCTCTTTTAATAAATAAAAATAAAATTATACTTCAAATAATTTAACTTGATACTTCAGTGGGACCCGAAGGTCCAGATGAAGAACCAGCTGCAGTATTTGCATTACTATTTGTAATAACACCATATGTGACTCCAGTATAATCCAGTGTATTTCTACCATTTTCTTGTACAAATGTAAATAGATTTTCACCATTAGTATAAACACGATGTACATATGGAAGTGTAATTCCCTGGTTTAATTGAATATTGAAAACCATAGAATTAGAAGGCGATTTTGATACAGTTGTTTGTTTAATACTTTCTGAAGAATTAAATACTAATCCAGATAGTTTACCTTCTTGTGTGCTTAAAGCTGTTATTATTTGTTGCGGCAGTTCTATTTGAATCATTTCACTATTATTTAATGGAACTTTTTGATGTATATGTAACAAAATATGTTGTGTTTTAACATCTGATGTTGAACTTGTTTGTTTTATAAAATATTGTACTATGATGCCTCTATTTTTATCATTTTGATTTATTCTATCCAAATCAGATTGTTGTAAATATCCTCTTCCTTCTAAACTAATAATTCTATCTCTAAGAGCTGTAGTGGATGATGTATCACCTAAGGCACCCATTCTTGTTTCAAAATCATTCATTTTAGTATTCAATGATGCAAACTTTCCACCGACATCTTCATAATCAGCGTCTCCTATCTTAAGTTTTGCGTTTTTTATATAAACATTATTATTTTTTATATAAAATGGTGCTGATTCAGTATTTCCTCCTAAGTATATAGCATTATCTACAACATCATATTTAGACATTGCTACACCACTTTTATTGTTTATAGTTAAACTATTTACTTTAGCATTTGGTGTGATATTAAATCCTGTTTGGTTAACATTCATGTTAACACAACTATCACGGTCATCGCAAATTCTTAAATTTCCAGAGTTTAATAATTCAGAAGAAGTATTTACATTTAATCCACCTAAAGCGGTAGTTTGTGTTAATAATTTCAAGTTTGGTATAATACCTTCAAATGAATGATTGAACATTTTTTCATTAGTAATCATATTTTGAGAATCATTAAAAGAAAAGAATTTCTTTAATGATTCATTGTAATTATTAACCTTTTCATCAACAAGTAATATATTGCTTGAAGTAGTGTCAACATTATCAATAACTTTATTAAACTCTTTATTAATTTGTTGTGATGCATTTCTTATTGATTTGTCAACATTATCTTTGTATTGTAAATAGTCATATATAAAATACATAATTATTAAAATAGTTATAATGAATATTACAAAGAATATCACCGACATAATATTTTCTATCATTTTATATTCTATATCTAATCATAATAACTAAAAAAAAATAACAAACAATAAAAAATTAAACAATATTAATTACTTTTACATCTGAAGAATTTTCTCCCTCATTTACACTTCCTTCATCTCTGTAATAATCTTCTCCATCGCCTCCATCATTTCCATCATAATCATCACTTCCGTCACTTCCATCTCCTCCATCATATTCTCCATCACCTCCATCATATTCTCCATTGCCTCTACAATATTCTCCATCGCCTCCATCATATTCTCCATCGCCTCCATCATATTCTCCATCTCCTCCATCATATTCTCCATCGCCTCCATCATATTCTCCATCGCCTCCATCATATTCTCCATCGCCTCCATCATATTCTCCATCGCCTCCTTCACCTCCACTGTATTCTCCTTCGCCTCCATAATATTCTCCATCTCCTCCATCATATTCTCCATCTCCTCCATCATATTCTCCATCGTCATCTTCTTGTTCGTATCCATCATTTTGGTAATCTTCTATAATATTTTCTTGATTATATTCTTCTCTACTATCATATTCTCCTCCGACTATTTCATTAATATCTAATTCATCTATTTTTATAATATTTCCATATTCATCAAACAATTGATCTGATATACATTTATCCATACCTTGTTCATATCCAAAACTAATATCATCTGTATTAATTTTCATAGATACTCCCATACTTTCCAATTCTTGTGAAAATAATTTAAATGAATAAGGAGTTCTTATCAAAACAATATCATCTTTATTACACATATTGCATTTTATGATTCTTCTCTTTTTGGAAGGATTATATATACAAGCTACACCACATCGCTTACATATAGCCCATTGATATTTATCCGATCGTTCCATCATACTTTCTTGAACAAATAATGATGTTCCGTGACTTAATATACTATCTCTTTCCATTTCACCAATACGAAGACCTCCACCTTTTCTTCTACCTGATGTAGGTTGTCTTGTTAACATAACTTTAGGCAATTCATTTTTATCCCTGTCGTGACCTCTTACATTTAATTTATCATCTACCATATGTTTCAATCTAAAATAAAATGTGGGGCCAATGAATATATCAGTCTTTATTTGTTGCCCAGTGTAACCATTGTAAAGCAATTCATTGCCATATTTATTAAATCCGTATTTTTCTAATTCATCATATATCTTATTTTCATTGAAATTAATGAATACTGAACCATCCCCTACAGAACCATTAAAACAACATAATTTAGCAAATACACATTCTACAAGATGACCAATTGTCATACGTGAAGGAATTGCGTGGGGGTTTATAATGATATCAGGGCGTATACCATTTTTAGTGAAAGGCATACTTTCTTCTGGTATTATCATACCTATTACACCTTTTTGACCGTGACGCGATGCATGTTTATCTCCGAATTCAGGTTTTCTTATTTTTAAAAATCTCACTTTACAAATAGAAGAATTATTACCAACAGATTTGTTACTGTAATAAACTTTGTTAACAATTCCATATATAGAATTATCTGTTACAATAGATACGTCGGTATAAATAAATACTTTCTCATATTCTGTAAAAACTCCTCTTTTTACTTCTTTTAAAACTTCTTTTACATTTAACATACCTACAATAACTACTTTTTGTCCTTTAGGAACAAAAGTTTGTTCTTTTATGAATCCCATTTCATCAAGAAGACCATAATTTGCATATTTTATTCCTTTTACATCGTAACCTTTGTTTTTATATTCAATAGGATTTCCAAATATTATTTTTTCATTTGGAGACACTTCTTTTGCAGTCGCTGTAATAGATTTATAATAAGATAAATTGAATAATCCTCTTTCTACGCTATTTTTGTTGATCATTATACTATCTTCTTGATTAAATCCAGTATAAGTCATAATTGCAACAATTACATTGAAACCATTTGGCATATAATCACTACAGGTATATTGTGATAATTGTGTGCTAATAATAGGTTTTTGTGGATAATGATGAACATAAGACATAGTATCAAATCTGTCATTAAAATTGGTAGCATACATACCAATAGCTTGTTTACTTTGTGCAGCATGGAAAACATTTCTCGCGGATTGATTATGATTTGACATAGGTATATTTGCGCTCACAACACTTAACATAGTAGAGGGGTGTATTTCAAGGTGTGTGTGAAATTTATTAACATCGGCTTCGTTCATTGCAATATAACAAGTATCAGCTTCTTCTACATCTAAATATTCAATGACGGCTGCATTTTTTTCTAATGTTTCTAAAATTTCTTCATCATCAAGACCTTTCAATATTGTTTTAGGATTTATGTAAACATTTCTGTAATAAAACTCGTCAGATTTCTCTTCATCACTTAAAGAAAGGGTTGTTCCGCTGATTAAATCAAACCAGTTATTGGTTTTCTTCAAGTGTCTATTTGCTATTATTAAAGGTCTACTTGGACGACCTGCCTCTGTTAAAACTCTTATTTCATTTGATTTAATATGCCAAGATATAGATATTAGAATATTTATTAAACTATTTCTTCTATATGCTTTAAGAGTTCTTGTTATTTTATATGGATCAAACGTAATACCATAAAGGGTACCATTTAAAAACACTTTACAAATATCTTTTTCAAATGGACTATCGAAATCTTCAATAGGTATGATACCAATATCTAACAAGCATTTTTTGATATTTTCAGTACTTGTACCAGCTGCTATTTTTGTTAAAAAAGCAAGATTCTTTAAGTAGCCGACAGAAGCACCATCTGGTGTTTCAAAAGGACACATTATTCCATATTGATTACAATGTAATTTATGAGGACTTGTGATTTTAATACTTCTATCAAGAGGCATATTGACACGTCTTAAATGAGATAAAAATCCTATATAACTTATTCTTGATAAATCTTGTACTTTACCAAGTTCAGGATCTTCATCATTAACAATTCCCCACGTACCTTTCAATGATTTGGCAAATGTCTGTGCGATTAATAAATTAGAAATTAATTTGTAGATATTGTTACTATTGATAAAGTTTTCATAATCTCTTTTTTGATTCCAAGCACCATAATGATACATTGAATCCATTTTATCTCTTATAAATTTGGTTAATTTAGAATAAGATTCGTGAAATAGTTCTGCAAGTAAATAACCACTTATATCAACTCTTTTATATACATAACTGTCTCTATCAGTGGGAGGTGCTATTTCTTTAACACAATCAAATATTTGTTTTACCAAATATCCTAAAAACTTGCTTTTGTTTTTAAAAATAGGAACGTTTGGCATCACATCAGTTGTTAAAATATATTTTACCTGTTCAATAGTTTTGTATTTTACTAATGATCTAATATACATTATTGCTTTTTCTTGAGTATAAATATCATAAGTGTTAGCTAATATAGGTCTTATAAAATTCTCAAAATATAGTCTTTCGACATCAGTAAACTGTGTGCCAAAAATACTTTCAAAAATATCCTTATCACTTTCAATACCAAGAGCTCTAAATAATATACTTAAAGGGATTTTTCCTTGTATAGAAGGGATGCTTACCAAAATAGTAGATGGTATTCTTGTATCAACAGAGTCTATTTGTTGTTCATTTTCATCTTCATCACTACTTTCATCATTTGTATTTTTTTCAATATGTTGTTTAACTACAAAAAATTGTAAGGTCTTTGCTTGTAACATATTTTCACCAGATTCACCAGTACATCTTATAACAGCTTTATGACTATAATTATTATCATTTTTAAGTTCTGAAATAAATAAACGATTGGTTGTAATTCTTTCTTGGGCTATAATTACTTTTTCCTTCCCATCTATTATAAAATATCCACCAGAATCATAAACGCATTCTCCTAATTTTCTTAAAACTTCAGAACCTTGATTATTTAAAATGCATATATCACTATGTAACATGATTGGGATGCTTCCAATAGCAACTCTCTTGAATTCTTTTTGAATAATATTATTATTTATATCTGTAATTTCAATAAGAACAGTTGTGTAAATATGGCTTTCGTAAGTAAGATTTTTTAATCTTGCATCATTTGGTGTTATTAATTTAGCCGACCCTCCTTCAAATGTAATAGGGCGATCAACAAATATTTCAGTACCGTTTTTACCTCCAATATATACATCTACTTTCATAGTAGTTTCTCCATAATCATCATATTTAATCATAGTAATTGGATTATATGATTTAATGATATCTGGTATGTAAGTTTTCACAAATTCTCTAAAGCTATCTAAATGATGGCTTGTAAAAGGATATTTATGATTTTTAAAATATAAATCAAGCAAATCCCATGTATACATTTATGATAATATAATACTCTACATTTATTTTATATATTTTTAATTGATTTATAGTCATATAAAAAACATATAATTATTTTATATTCTTTATATATCTTCATTATGATATATAAAAAATTAATATATTAATAAATTAAAGATAATTGTATTATGTCTGAACAGATTTTTAACCAAATAGATAAATGCAATTCTTCTATATCACATTACGATATGGCATCTATATTACACAAGGTTTTCAAAGATAAATATAGATATTTAGGAAATCATAAATGGGAATATTATGATTTTATATTACAAGAATGGAAACCAGATTTTCGTTCGGAAAAAATGACATTAGATATTAAAACAGTAATATCAGATTTATTTACTTCTCGAGCTTTATATTGGCACAAGGAATCTTTAAAATCAAAATCAGATACTGATAAGGCGATGTATGCTGATTTTTTATACGAAAAACTAATCAATGCAAGTGTCAAATTAAAAAATACAAAATTTATATTGATTTTAATTAGAGAAGCAGGCTCATTATTTGATATTCATAATAATGATGATTGATTTCAAAAAAATTAAACGGATATATAAATCAATTGATATATATGATATATATAATGATTGTAAAGTATCTACATTTGATACTACACCTCCGTTAGATGTTATAGACATAATTGAAAAATGTGTATTTTGCTGGAATTCTTCCCGAGAATTTGTAAAAAAATGTAATAAGATTATAACAATAGAAATATCACAATATAAATTCAAGTTTTATTATCAAAACAATCTATATATTCCTATGTATAGAATATATGCAACAATAAAAAATGTATTATTAGTTCAAAAAATATTTAATATAAATAAACCATTACAGTTCCATATTTTTTTAAATGAAGATAAAAGGGAGATTTCATTAAATTCTCGAGATATTATAACATCTAAGAATATTAATGGTGGTTTTACAAATGTTCTGGACAACGATATATTCATAGTAAGAATGGAAGAATTTTCAAAAACCATAATACATGAAATGCTACATCATTCAATTATTGACAACAGCTTTTCACAACAAGATACAGATATACTAAAAAGTATTTTTAATATTTCTCAAAACATGCATTTAAAATGCAATGAAGCTATTATAGAATTCTATACAACAATTATATATATTATGATACTATCTTGTGAGACAAATATAGAATGGAGAAAACTTTTAGATATAGAAATTAATCATTCTATAAAACAGGCTAACAAAATATTGGAAAAACAAAAAAATAGCGGTGGAATATGGTATGAAGAAACTAATTGTTATTGTTACATTGTGTTTAAAGCTATTTTGTTATTAAATTATGATAAGTTCATGAAAATAACAAACATACCATATAGTTCAGAAACAATTACAAAATTTCTCATAGAACATAAAGAAATACCAAAAATAGAAAGAAATAAAATAAGTGATAATTCATTGAGGATGATGATATTTTCAAATTAAAACTTTACATACATACAATCATCATTTGAAATATATGTGGAATATTTATTATAAGGAATGGTAATACCATTTTGTTTTTGCTTTCCTTCTTTATTTCTTGGAATATTTTGAGTTATAGATTCATTTACATCAGATAAAGAAACCTTTGCTTCAGCCATTTTTATTTTAATTTCAGTACATATACGTTTCATATCTTTGTTTTTACGATGTTTTGCAACAGTTTCCTCTTTAAGTATTGAGACAAGTTTATACATATTACTAATATTTTCATTTGATTTTTGAAGACATTTTTCATAATTATCTCCTTTACATAAATCAGCTACAGTTTTATAATTATCAGCAATTTGTTTAAGAGTACTATCATATTCATTTATTTTTATTTGTAAAGCTTCATTTTCAGCATCAGCATTGTTTATTTTATTAACTAAAAGATCTGTAATATCACCATCTTTATCATCTGTAATTTTTTGAGTATTGCTATCTTTGTTTTCTTCATTTTCTCCGAGTATTTTTGTATCATCTGAAAATGGTAAGTTCAATTCATTTTTCAAAGAAACACCATTGTTTTTTAAATCATTCATGGAAAATGTAAAAGGGATATTTTCTTCTCGATCTTTGTCATACGTTTCCTTTGTAATTGTATACGTTTCTACATTATCACATAAATTAAATGTAAAAACATAAACAGATGTTTCAAAATCTATTGGTTGTAGACCAATTGCACCATTTTCTACGTAAAGAATGCTATAGAATGCTTTATTAAAATCATCCATTATAATTTCGGTTTCCGTAGGTTCTTTTGATTCAGATTCTTTGTCACCAGAATCTTTTGATTTAGGAATGTCTTTTGAAAAATCAACTACTTCAAAAATATTTTTGGATTTATTAAATTTCACTATATCTATTGCTCTTGTTAAAAGTTTTTTTTCATTTATATCACAATATAGTTTTATAAATCTCATTCCATCTTCCAAATCTGTAGACGGAACAGTGCATGTATTTTTGGATCCTGTAATACTTGAAACATATGCAGCGTTATTAATTTTTACAGCAGCATATTTTTTATCACTATTATTATTAATATTCACATGATTTACAATTTCCACACTATTTATATCGACCATTCCTTTAAATTTTGATAGCTCTGTTTTTGCTTTGTTTAAAGGATCTTCATTATTAGGAGTTTTTACTTCCATTAAACAATATCCAGTCATTTTATCTAAATCATATTCGGATTCAGATGTAACAGTTTTGCGTTTGTAATTATCATGTTTATCAGAAGAATCTATTTCAATCAGTCCATTAAAGTCCATTTTACAAGACGTTACAGGAATAGTTTGTTTTTGATTATAGATTTCTTCCAATACTTTTACTGTACCTTCTAGACTTTTTTTGTTTTTCATAGAATTTATCATCACTTGCAGTTGTACTTTTCCCAATTTGTACATATTTTTCATTTCATTACATTTACTTGGAACATTTGTTAAATACAATTCACATGGACGCGATGTTGCAACAATAATAGGACGTTGAACACTAAGATATGGAATCGATTCTGATTCAAATTTTTCCACAATGTTTTTAGTCTTTAGACTACATAAGATAATTATACAAATAAGTATAACTATGATAATATGTAAAAATATTTCTCTATTCATCACTTAAGAACGAATAATAAATATTTATATACTTACCTCTAATGTCAATAGAAGATATAAATTATTTGAAGAAGAGAAGTATAAAACAATCTTACACATTTTTAGTAGATAGTAGCGATAGAAATCGTAAAAAATATCCAAACCCATCGGAATATTCCATAGAGTTTCAGACTCCTTTTAAAAATGTAATTGGACTTGAATTATTAGATGCAAGTATACCTAAAACTATGTATAATATAGATACAAACAATAATAGATTGTACTTTTATATTGGATATGAAAATGTTTCAATATTAGAAGATAAGGATAAAAATAAATATTATGATAATAGTATTTTTTCTTATATTGATATACCACCTGGAGATTATACCACAAAAAAGTTTATTCAGAAAATGACTGAGGTTTTTTTTGAAGCTGGATACAATATTAATATATTTGCTACAGATAATCCACCAGAATTAACTAATAAAATATACTTCCAATCATCTAAACCTTTTATATTAGATATGCATAGATCTACGATGGTAGAAATTCTTGGTTTTGATTTACATACAAACAAAAGTATAGAACATCAAAAATTATATACATTTAATCCGCTTTATAATGAAATAGATGGATGTGAAAAACTTTATAATAGTTTGAAATTAGATGAAGAAAATTATGTAATTTATGCACCAGGTATGATGTATTTACTCGGTTATAAATACTTATTATTAAAATGCCCAGAAATAGAACAACATTTATATAGATCTTTATCTTATTCTAAGTTTAGTTTAGGATTGGCAAAAATTAAAATCAACAGTTATGGTTTTAATGATGAAGAAAGAACTTCTTTTATGAAGGTTCCTGTAAGAGAATTTCATCCAATAGGTAAATTAAGTAGATTAACATTTCGTTTTGAAACTAATAAAGGTACTTTGTATGATTTTAAAGGAGTAAATCATAATATGACATTTATAATATATTATTACGAACCAAAACATGATAACGTTGTCTCTAAATCTATACTTAACCCAGAATATGATCCTAATTTTGTAGACTATTTATATAAACAAGAAGAACAAGAAGGAGAATCTGATGAGGACGAAGAAGATTTATCAAGGGATAATTTAGATATATTTAAGAAAAGAGAATTACAATTCAGTGAAAAAGGTATTGAAAATAATAATAAAGAAATCGTATATAATACCGGAAGACATCATTATGATGTTGAAAAACAAAAGCAATATTTACAGAAACAAGTAAATGATAGGTTAGGTGAAAGTTATAGAAGTTATGGTAGCTATAGAAGCTATGATAATGATGAAAGCGATGATATAGATGATTATGAAAGCGATGATAAGGAAAGTAAGGATATTAACAAAACTACTATGAAATATTCGACTAAGGTAAGTTATGAAAGTAACACAAGTGATGATAATTATAGTGAAGATGAAAAATAAAATCTAAATTATAAAAATAATAAAGTAACACTTATTCTTTAGCTTTTGGTTTATCACCAGCTTTTGGTTTATCATCAGCTTTTGGTTTATCATCAGCTTTTGGTTTATCATCAGCTTTTGGTTTATCACCATCTAATTCTTTTTGCTTTTCATTGTAGTATTTTATGACAGTGTCAACATCTTCTTTTTTAATTTTTTTATCACTTATCATTTGTAAGATTTCTGATTGATGGTTGGCCTGAACGTGTTCTAATAATTGTTTTTGATCTTCTGTAAGTTTTGATTCTTCATTTTCAAAGTTTTCTTTTTTGGATTTTAATGAACCAATTACAATACATATTACAATAAGTAATAAAAGTAAAATATTAGTTCTTGAATTTATTTTCATATCTTCTTATATTATCAAAATAAAAAAATCTACTATTTATAGATTAATGGCAGAATTAGATCAAGTTTACGGGAGTATTCCCGATGACAATATGAATATGCAAAATGGAATGGATGAGCAACAGTACGAAAAAGATGTTTACAAAGAACAACAATCACGTTCACATCAGCAACCAGAATATGCTTCATCTATACAGGCTCCCTCTCAACAAGTTTATCAAGAACAAATGCAACAACCACAAAAAAGACAATATGCACCATCTTATTCTTTCTGGGATAGAATGACTCTAAAACGTACAGAAGTCATTAAACTTTCATTATTTTCCCTCGTTATTCTTCTTGCAATTGCATTAGATAAAATAAGCAATCACTATCTATCCAAATACATTTCAGAAAATGTGTTAACAGATACACAAGAGTTTATGATACGATTATCTTATCCAGTTGTCATATTCCTTATTCTATGGATTGCTAAATCTTTATAAGTGGTATAAAAAAAGAGTACATAACTTTTTTATTTTTGAATTTTGAAAAATATTTTTATAAAATCATGAAAAGTGTAGGTTATGTACTCTTTTTTTATTGATTTGTTTCACGTTGTTGATTTTTTTTTGTTAAAAAATCCTTCAATGCTGTAAATATATAAGTCAAATCTTTCAATATTTGTAATGAATGTTCAGAAGATTGAATTTGTAATACATATGCAATAAATAATATTACAGATACTACACATATTATTATTGAGTATGTGACGAAATCCATAACTATACCATCAGTTGTTGGCATATCTCTTAATTTAGCATTTATATTATCAATCTTCATATTTACCTCCTGTAATATAGAAGCATCTTCCGTTAAATGCTGATATAACTCTTTATTGATTAATTGTATCCCTTTATTTTCAAGGAAGAAAGATACATATGATAATTTTAGATTGTTCTCATCATTTAATAGTGGATTATCTTTTTCATCTTCATTGTCTGGATTAAAGAAATAATAAATTATTGTTTTTAAAGCGTTCACATTTGTATCAGGAATATTATCATATAAATGAGAATATAATATGTATACAATTAGTTTTTTAACTTTTGTTTCATTATCAGAAGAACCATTAATATCTTTGATTAATTCTTCTTCTATTAACTTACTGTCTTTTGTTCTTTTTTTCAAAATTTCGAAAAAACTCTTATCTAATACACTTTTCAGGTCTTTGAAAGAAGTTTTATTTCCGTGTCTCATTTCACATTTATTATTAATACAAACAGTATATACTGCATCTTGTTTTTTACGTTCTTTGTTAGTTTTTAATACTTGTATATCATTTGTATTTTTTGCAGAACTAAATGGATTAATGTTAATGTTAGGTAAATTATTTATATTTCCAGCATTTTCTGTATTCCATGTATTAGGTGTATTATATTCTTGATCTGTAATACTTTCAGGTAGTTGATATTCATCTTTAAATACATAATTACCATTATCATCTATACTTTTTTGTGAATACCAATGCCATTTCTCATCACAATTAGAATTACTACATTTTGTTGCCAATAATGATAATATATAGTAGTCAAGGTCGTCATATGCTTCTTTTATGATTACTAATTTGGGATGAATATAACCCGTATATATTAATTTAAATATCATGAATAATAATAATGCAAATATTAATCCAACAATTATATCAGTTGTAATTAATCCCGAGAGATTATTTAAATCAAAGTTCTCGTCATCTACCACAAAATAATCCATAAATAATTTAGCACTCATTATTAAAAGTATTATGATACCTATCATAAGACATAATATGAATAATACTAAATATAAATAAATTATATAATTAACTACTTCCATAATTGTGAAGATGGAAAACACTGGTTCGGATACATTGACACCATTGAGTTTTAAATTGAGATAATTAACATATTTTAAAAGTCTATATTTTATAGTGTCCTTTTTAATAATATCATCGTCATTTTTCAGATAATCATCTGTAGTAATATAAAATGTTTTGATTAAATTGATTATACTTACAAATACTACAAGACCTGCAAGTATAAAAGGTATCACTTTAAAGCCAGCTGATACAATAACCCATTCAATAATAATATTTATATATTTAAATATTACCTTTTTATCACATTCGAAATCGCTCATATAAAGCTCTTTTAATTAATTGAAATATTTTTATTTACCAGTACATATATAAATATAAAATATATTACCAATATAAATATTATTAAAAACCACACTTTGGGTATTGAATTATCCGAAAGATTTTTCAATTTCATTATACGAGTGTCTAAATCTAATTTAACAACATCACAATATTGTTTTATACTATTAACAGATGATCTATCATATAGTGTAATCAGTTCTGTTGTAAATAAAGTGCTGTCTGTTGTAAATAAAGTGCTATTGTCAATGTTTATACTATCAACATAACTCATATTATCTTCTATAGAGTCATAACCATTGTTATGTAAAGTATCATATATTAAATAAGTTAAAACAGCTTTTTTAATATCATTTGCATTGTTTTCAGTAAATTGTTTTAAATTCGTATTTAAAAACTCAATAAATTTTGTTTTTAGATCTTCTTTTTTAATACCATTAAAATTACTTTTAACACCATTGTGTATAGCATTTTCTTGAATATATATATCTAAATCATTTTTTTGTTTGTGAATATTATATTGATGGCTTTCTGAAACAAAAAAGAATAATATAACTACGAGTATAATACCATAGGTATATAAAACATATTGTAGAAATAGGCTAATGTATATAACATTTGAATTAAATCCTTTTTTATTTACAAATAAGTAAAATACTATATATATGAAAATCAAACTGACTATTAATACAACGAAGCTATTAGAATAAATATCATTATAAGGAACTGGTGTAAAGCTTAATGAATAAATATCTCTATAAAATCTTTTTTCTTTGAATGTAAATTGTGGAGACATTGAATTCATAAAATATACAATATCCCACATGAAAATAGTGAAAATTATTATAAATAAAGAGTACAAAAGAGCTTTGTACACACCACTATTTCCATCTTTAAAAAAACATCCTCTTTTTAATTCTTCTCGAATATTGGAATATAAAGTGTTTTTCTTATCCATTTCTTAAAACTACTCAATATTTTAATATCATAAAAATGTGTAAATATTCTACTTAAGGTATATAAAGAAAGTAGAATAATAAAAAATATTTAATGACACTCGCATATATGAAAATAGCAATTTTTAATATTATAATTAATATTAAAGAACAAATAAATAAAATAATAACATCAGATAGGTTATATTTAACAAATAATGATGCATATATATTATGTTTTGAAGAAATATTTCATATACTTATTATGACCCTGGGAAAATTAGAAAATGTATATTATAAATATTTTTTATATCCGAGATTATCTGCATTATGTTAATACCTTGGATCATATAATTTCATAATATGTTCGTCGTCAATAATAATATTTTTACCAGTAATTGTTTTGATTTTTTCAATAATTTTATTATTATTACTACATTCTTTAAAAATTCCAGTTTTACTTTTTCTCATATACCAATTTTGCTTACCTTTTTTTATATATTGTTTTATGTTTTCAAAATCATCATCAGTAATATCTTCATTTATCATATTATTATTTTTATATTCTGGTGTCAAATTAACTTGTACTTCAATTCCTTCAGAAGTTTGTATATAACCTTTTATATCTATTTCACCAGAATGATGTTTTTTATGACAGGCTTTACATAAAGGCATAAGATTATGTTTTATATTTTGATGGAAGTTTTTGAAATTTCCATTTTCATCACTTAGTGATTGATAATTAATATGGTGAGTATCTACTGCTTTTTCTCCGCAAACATGGCATTTTGTCATAAAAACTTCATTATTGTATTTAGAATTTACTGGTTCAACCATTAGCAAACTTAGTCCACAAACTTCTTTTCTAATACTTTCAGCTAACATCATAAAATCACCTGGCATATCTAAGGATTTACAAACTTCAATACCATATGTATTAAGACCTTTTCCATCTTTTAGTTTTCTTTCATATATGATTTTATTGTCTTCAATAATAATATGAATATGTTTTACCGTAATATATTCACCAATGTGTTTTTTCACAACACCGATTTCAGTTAAATCATGTAAATGTGTTGCAAATATAAATCCGACATTATTTTTTACTAACATATCAATTCCACTTGCAACAATTGCAAGCGCTGAAATAGATTCTGTTCCACTGCATATTTCGTCACCTAATACGAGACTATATTTATCACATCTTTGTAAGATATTTCTTAATTCGGTCATTTCTACAGTAAAACTACTCATACCCTTATAAATGTTGTCCATACCAGAGATGCGGGTAAAAATATGCTTATAAGGGTGATATTCCATTTCTTCACAGGCTACAAACATACCTGCTTGTGCCATAACAATATTAATTCCAACAGATTTCATAAGACTACTTTTTCCAGCTGCATTAATCCCATATAATAACATCCCTGTTTTATTTATTTCAATATCATTCCCAATATATTCTGTGCTTTCATCTATTCTTTCAATAATAGGATGTCTCATATATTTTGCTTTTACGTAAGAAGCATCATTGTCTTTTAAAATAGGACGGTAATAACGATATTCTCTTGCATTTCTGGCATTGCAACAAGAAATATCAATATTACAAATAATATCTACTATCTCTCTTAGTTCTGATTCAAATTTTTCAATAAACTCTGATACAAATTCACGATAATAAACAAGAACTTTTTTAACAATTTCATTTTGTTTATTTTCCATCGTATTTGAAGCCATTACAATTTCCTTATTGACTATTTTCACATTATTGGATGTTGCCAATGATTTTACTTGAAAATCTTTCATATATTTACTATCTTTGGCCTTTGCTGTTTCAAAACGTTTTTTAGTAATAGAAATATAATATCCATCTTTATCACCATAATCTATTTTACAACTCGTAGTATCTCCTTCGCCTATATTATTAATTTTTTGACAAACATTTGTAATTTCATTAAAAGCATTATTAAACTGTTCTACAAGATCATCAACATCTTTATAAACTCCTTTGATAAAAAAATTTCCTTTAATATCACATAAATTATATTTTGAAGCTTCATCTAAATCAATTACTGTATTGTAATAGTTAATTATTTTTTCATATTTGGTAATATTGTAATCATAATAGGTTTTCATAATATGAAAAGCATTAATTAAAGAAATATTGAAACCTACCCAATCGAGAGGATTAAATTTATTTAAAGACATTTTTCGCTGTATTCTTTCAATATCCAGAATACCACGAAGGTTTTTCATTATATCAACATATTTATTATTTTGGAGAACAAAATCAATATCATCGTAGCTTTTGTTAAGCTTGTCGCAGTCTATAATAGGATTAAGTAATTTTTCTTTAAAAGCACGTGAACCAAATGGAGTACAACACCTATTTAATATATCAATAAGAGGTTTTTCATTTGCATTGCTGCTAAGAATATTTAATTGTATGGCGCTGTTATATTCGATATTTAAAAACTTATTATCATTGATAATTTCAGGAATAGAAAGATTTTTTACAATATCAACATTATGTTCATATGCAAATTGAAGTAAACAACATAATGCAATTCTTGCAAATTGATATTTATCAAGATTCAACATTTCAATAATAGATAACATATTTTTTTTCCGAAAAGCTGTTGTTAGAATAGTATTTTGGTAAGAAATTTTATTCATATGAGTAATATATTCAAAGTTGTTCCATAAATAATGAATTAGGATGTTAGAACGATTAATATTTTTCATAAGATAAGCTTTTTTAGCATCTTCGTATTTTTTATCAGATAAAACAATGACTTCCTGTGGATTATATGTAGTCATAATACGATATATCTCATCATTTGTAAACTCGGGATCAAGTTTAGTAGATCCAGCTTCATATACAAATGATTTGCCTGTTGACAAATCTATACCAGCCATACCAGCAACAGGTCTATTATCAATATATTCAAAATAAAGAACCATCATAAAATTTGTTTTTTTGTTTTCAATATTAATGTTCATACCAGGACTAAGAATTTCTGTAAGTTTTCTTTCAGGATTAGGAGGCTCTGTTATTTGTTCTATCAAAACAATCGTGTAATTATTATTAAGTAGAATATTTGTATATTTTTTCAAAGTGTATAATGGAAATCCAGCCATCAATGGATTAGAGATTGAAACCTCTGTAATTGATTTATTTTTCCTTGATATTTGAATATTACAAATATCAGCTATATTATATATATCACTTGATGTATCATCGTCGATTGAATATAACTCATAAAAGCTGCCAACTTGCATTAAAACAATACATTTATCCCCATATTTGTTTTTGTATTTATTAGAATATTCCAAATAATCATCAATAATCATTATGGTTATGATAAATAAATCATTCATATTATTATATGCATTATGTCTTTATATAAAAATGTTTATGTATAATAGAAATATTTGAAAGAAATATGGATAAATTATTTCAAGATATTTCAAAAGATGTAGAACAACATTGTAAAAATATAGACCAATTTAATAAGAATGTTATAAAAGATATAGATAAAGCAGGTAATGATGCATTGAATTTATTATTAAATGTTTTTTCTTTAAATAATGATGAACATCATAAAATACCAATAGATACAATTAAAACAACTCAACCATCTGTTTATAATCCATTTAATGAATAAATATCATTCTTATAAATTAGAAAAAGAAAAATGTCAACTACCACAGATACTATAAATGCATTATTACATAATGATTTTATAACATCTAAAATAATATCATCTTTAGAACAAACAGAACATAGAGATAGAGTAGTAAGTTTACTTAATAATATCTCTGCTGAAAAAGAAAAAACATGTGACAAAATTTTTATTATTACAGCTGCTTACGATCAAATATATAAAAAATATAATTCAATTTCTCTTGTTGTTCTTGTTTTATCAGCAGTAGCTACTTTATTAGAAGCATTAAGACTTAGTATAGAAGATTATATAGAAAAAAACCAGCCTCAATTAAATACTGCTGCTGTGTCATTCACAATGAATATTATTATATTGTTGATAGGTACAATAATAACAGTATCAAGTAGTATAATAAGGTTCAGAAATTATAGAGAATTATTAGAACAGTTAAAAGATAATCAAGCTTTATTAATTTCTTATAGAGATAAATATAATAAAAAATATCAAAAAGTATTAAATCTACTTGCTTTAGATACATTAGAACACGATGATATACAATCAATCAGCGAGAAGATAATTGAATATGATGATGCAATCAAGTCAATTAATGTATTACAGTATTTGAGAAATGAAGATATTATTAAATTCAATCGCTATAAAGCTTATTTTGATTTAGAATTACATAAAATAGATATAGACAAACAAGTTGCAAAAGAAAAATATGAAGCATCAAGTGGTATAAGAGAAATAAATAAACCAAAGGTAATAGATAATAAATTAAAAGATGTAGAGAAATTTTCTGCAATAAAAAGATTCAAAAAAATGATAGGAGATAAAAAACAAGCAACTCAAAACACAACTAATGACATCATTATAGACAATGAAGGTAATAAAACTTTAATCCAGGCAACAATTCAATCAGTTCAACCTCCAAGTCAATTCGTTGAGTCAGTCCAACAATTAGTGAAACCAATACAATCATCGATTCAACCTATAGTTCAACCAGTAGTTCAACCGGTAGTTCAGCCAGTCCAACCCATAGTCCAACAAGTCCAACCAGTAGTTCAGCCAGTCCAACCCATAGTCCAACCCATAGTCCAACCAGTAGTTCAGCCCGTTCAACAATTAATTCAACCTGTGCTTCAAGAATTAATACCACAAATAGAAACTGATGTAGTTCAACCCATTATTCAATCTGTATTTGATTCAGTGACAATAGTACAACCAGTTCCAACTGCATCAGAGCCTTCATTAGAACAAACAGAAACTAATGATATAATAATTATAGATGTAAATGATTCAACTTCAAATAATTTATCACTACAGGATGAAGAAGATTTTTCTGGTATGCAAATATAAATAATATAAAGATATTTTAATATAAATTAATAACTTTATTTTATGTACCAGTCAAGTATCAGAGGAAAAAAGAAACATCAAAGATTTCATCAAATTAAATCAGATAATTATCAAATTAATCAAGAATGTGAAGAATATGCCTATGTAAAGAAATTGTTGGGAAATTGTCATGTGAATGTTATCACAAACTCTGGGATTGAAGCAATTGGTATTATCCGTGGATCTTTGAAAAAATTCAGTACAAGAATTGTTATAGAAGTTGGAGATATTGTTGTGGTTTCAAAAAGAGATTATCAAGCAAATAAAGTAGATATAGTTCATAAATATAATTCCGACCAAGTACAAAATCTAATATCTGAAACAAAACTATCAAATATTTTATCAAATATGTATAATTTCACACAACCTGTTTCATTTGATGAATCGACATCATATACACAAAATGATAACTATGTTGATTTTGGATATATTTCTGGTGATTCTGACAGTTCAAATTAATAATTATATAAAGAAATATGATTTATAAATTATTAATAACATGATATATTTAAATGATTTGTGGAGTCTATATTTTCACGACCCACATGAATATAATTGGGATATATCAAGTTATAAATTATTATGTAATATAAGTTCTGTTGAAGATTTTGTAGAAATATTTACAAATTACAAGGATTTATTTTACAATGGAATGTTTTTTATAATGAGGGAAAATGTAACACCAAGGTGGGAAGATGAAAATAATATGAATGGTGGTTGTTTTTCTTTTAAAGTTTCAAAAATGGAGATGCAAGATAAAATTTTTGAAACAAGTTGTAAAACATTAGGTGAAACAATTGGAAAATCGGGAAAATATTCTTCAAATATTACAGGAATATCAATTAGTCCTAAAAAAAATTATTATATAATCAGATTATGGTTAAGAGATAGTAAATATGCTTCATGTGATAATTATAACATTTCAATACCAAAATTTTCTACATTAATGTATAAAAATCATTATGTTGAATGAAATATATATAAGAAGTAATTATTTTTATTATTTAATTCAGATATGTCTCTATTATTAGAATCGAATATTGAAACATTATATGAACTGGTTTGTTCTAAAAACTTTGTTAAGAAAATTTTTATGCTAAAGGACAAAGAAGGTATTAAAAAATACGAAGGTGGTAAAAGAATAGTTTTTGATCGTGTTTATAATATCAATGAACTTGAAAATTATAAAGATATTCAAATATCAAGTGATATTACAGAAATGTTGGAAAAGAATCTTGGTCACATTGATGTTATTTTCTCTACAACTCACGAGATTATAAAAAAAGATGAAGATTCATTTATTGTGAAATACACATCTATTTTAAAAAGCCCTGAACTGATATACACAATAGTTGGTAAGGCAAAACTCATTTTATATGTTCAATTTTCAAAAAATAAAAATGATTCTGAAAAAATAAAGGTTGTATGGAACAAAAGATTTTTAAATGTCAATTCAGAAGATAATGATGAACTTATTTTAAATAAAGGTAGTATGGATATCATTAACAATATTTATGAAGAAGAAAAACTTATTATAAATGAAAGTATTATTAAATTGTCAGAATCTATAGTTGGCAAGGAAATGATACATGAATGTGTTATTCCTTATATTAATAAGCTATTTAGCGATGCATTGAATGTAATTCAAAATATTTATGTTGATGGAGGAGTAGACTTTTTTACAAAGAAAGGAATAAAAGTTTTTAAAAAAAAATAAATTAAAATTCTTGTTGTGATAAGCAAAGTTTAATCTCACCAAGAGATGCAATGCTATATTTTAATATAATTGGATAAGAGTTTTTGAGATAAATTTCAACATTTGAACAAAGATTTGTACATTTGGTAAAAATGGATAGATATTTGAGGCTAAAAACACCTTGTATAATTTCTCTTGATTCGTTATCATCTGTTTTAGATATTGTTATATTATTTGATTTTTCAGTACCCAATATTGTTTCTTGAGTACAAAAGTCTCCTTTGCAACTTAAAATTAATTGTTCCTCTATATTTCTTATTTCAATATATTCTGCTAAATTATGCATATCTCTTATGATTTTCTGTAGATAAGTAGAAGGCATTGTGATAATAGTATTAAAATCAACAGGAGGGATTTCAATATCTAAATAATCAATATCAAGAGTTGCAAGTTTATAATTTGTTTCGACGTTTCTTTCGTTGTTTATTATTTTTATACAAAGGCTACCAATATCATCTTTTTTAACACAAAGAGCTAAAATATCATTGGAACTGATTGTTTTAATCAACATATGTAATTTCAACATGCATACACCAATACACATTTTCTTTTCACAAAAATATTCTTCAAATTTATCAGCTTCTAATTTAAGATGAATGAGAACAATATTAGTATTATCCATTGCAACGATTTTAAGACCAGTTTGGTCAAATTCTAAATTTACATCTGTTAAAATATCTTTCAATGCATCAACTACTTGTTTAAAAACAGAAGCCTGAACTGTTTTGATATTTAATATATATTCATCTGCACCTTCTTTCATTTTTTAAAAACCTTAGTAATTTATACTATAAAATCATTCTTTAAATCATTTTTGATGTTTCATAGAATTCATATAGTTTTCCATTTCACTCTCATAAGATGAACAAATATCTCTAATATTTTCCCATTTATCTTTATCAGTGCGTTCTTTATCATTCAAAAACTCTTCATTATTAACTACGTTTACATTCCATAATTCAGATAATATTGTAACAGTATCTTCTCCATGTATTGCTATTAATTTTTCAACATCTTCTTTCACAATATTATCAGGCGACTGTGATAATATTTTTTCAATAAACTCTAAACTCATTATATTTTCCTTTTTCTAGATGTTCTTATATATATTTAAGTTATTTATTATATATATTCTTGCAATATCATATGCCATTTTCTCATATGGATGTTCTAATGTATGGTCTGTTCCAGATACATCATTTATATTTTCGGGTGAATTGTTATTGTAGGAAAGATACATGGGTTTTTGATTTTCTGGATTGATATAAATATTATCATCTATGTCTGGGTTAGACCTTTTATTGCTAACAATAATATTTATTTTTTTATATCCGAGATCTTCTAATAATTTTACCATTTTTTTAGGGTTTTGCCTTTGATATATATGAACCTTTTCATGTATCAAAGTACTAACAAGATCATCATCATCAGTATCCCCTGATATTTGATTATTTATATTTTTGTTTGATAAAAATATTATGTCACTTCTTGTATGAGGAAATCCTTGTTCATATTCGTATCCGTTCGTATTTTTTGTTAATGCAAACTTCCATTTTATAATTGCAATATCCGCACATTTTAAATTATGATAATTATAATTGTTTAAAAACTCATCTGCTTTTTTACAACAACGAATAAGTTTTTCTTTTTCTTTGTTTGTAAAATCTTTACAACATTTTGCAACATTCCATATATATTCTTTAGAAGATGAAACATTTCTCGCATATAAATCAATATTTGATAAACCATAAATATATTTGTCAGAATCTTCTGATATATATTTTTGCGTTTCACTTTTCGTCATAAAGACAATATTTGGAGAATGAAATGATTCTTTTTTATAATAGGTAAAATAGTATATTATTACAATTGCAAATAGTAATAATATAATAGTAAAAAAATATTTCATCTTCTATTTAATAAATATAAATATTTAGTTTATCATATACTGTACTGATACAAGATCAAGAGATGATATGCGATAATATTCATTTTTGCCATTAGGCATTGGTCTTTTAATAATATAAGGTAGTTTACCTTGTTTTAATTCTTCAATTGCTACTTTTCGAAAATCCATATTCGATTTTATTTCAGTATTTCCAATTTCTACATAAGGTTCTGCACCAAGAGCAAGCTGATTTGTACGCAAGCTGATAATTTGATTAAACTCGTATTTTGTCATAATCGGTTTTGATATTTTTTTCTTATTCAAAGATGCCATAATTTTGTTATAGTCTTCAAAAGTATTCTTCTTATTCATATTTTATCAATAATACTTATTCTTTACTTATATATTATCATTTTTTATTATATATACTTTGAAAAAATTCATATGTTTTGTAATAAATAATAGATGGAATTATCAATAAAATAAACAACACTAATGATATAATATTGTCTTCTAACTTAGGAGGTTTGTCATTTGTAGTTTGTTTACCAAATATACTACTTCTGCCACCTCTTCCACCACCTCCAAATCTACCCATACTTCTATTTATATTATCTAAAATATCTAATCTTATAGATATTATATGCTATTATTCCAATAATTATGATAAAAATTAATATAGATAAACCATTTGGTTTCTGATTTGTTTTTTTTAGTATTTGTATTTGTATGTTATCTAGTAATTTTCTTGTTAATCTTCTTGGGAATATCACTTTTTGCAAAATATTCTATCATATATATTTAAAGACAATATTTTTTACAATTTATGGTTAAACTTGTATTTAAACCATTTAATAGAAATACCTTTACAATTAATAAAAATCATGAAGAAAATCTTTCATATTTACTTCACACAGAAAATCCTCATATATATATTGAAAAAGATGTTTTAAAAACTCTGTATAAATATACATTTGAATTCTTAGTAAAAAATTACAAAAATAAAGAAAACATATTAAATGTATATTCTCTTGATAAAAATATTAATGATTACATAACGATAATCAATGAATGTATTAGCGCTGTTTATGTTTCTAATTTACCACCGAATACAGCAACTCCTGAATATATGGCGAAATATATCAACAAGGTTTTTAAGAACAATAAAGATGTAAAGGTAAAAACTTTTGATTTACAAAGAATTAAAAAAGAACATTTAAATCTACTTGATGCAGTAGGCGATGGTAATTATAATAAACCTTATTTTGTAATAGTCGAAAGATTAATTCCAAACAAACAAATAACTTGTATTATAGGTAAAGGAATAACTTTTGATAGCGGCGGTGTTAGTATAAAGTCTGGTATTACATATCATCTCGATTACATGAAGCTTGATAAATTAGGTGCGTGTTATGGAATACATTTGTGTAAGTACATAATTGAAAATACAGATTGTTCCATAGTAGGAATATTTCCTTTAACAGATAACATACTATCCGCGAAAACATTAAAACCAGGGGATGTCATAAAAAGTCATAGTAAAAAAACAGTAGAAATAAGTAATACAGATGCAGAGGGAAGACTAATTGTTGCAGATTCATTATCATATTCTTCTAAATATAATCCAACTAATATTATTGATATAACAACGTTTACATCAACGCATATATCTTGTGATGATTATGGTGTTTTTTTTACAGAAAATAAAAAAACTAAAAATATGATAGAAGAAATGTCAATAAAGTTAAAAGAGCCTATAATAGGTCTTCCTACATATATAAATTCAACTCATTTAAAATCTTCAGTAGCTGATATAAAAAATAGCTCAAAGGTTTGTTCAAGTTCTTATAATGCTGCTATGTTTTTACACGAGTTCGTTCCAAAGGAATGTAATTGGATCCATTTTGATATTTCAAATGAAATATATACAACAGATGAACAACTTATTCCAAATGGAAAAGGATTTTTAACAATATTAAATACCATTAAAAAACTTAACAATATTTACTAAGACAGCTTACTGTGTTTTTTATATTTTCTATGTCAAAATCTCTATTATTTTTATTTCTTGCGTTACGGAAAAACAAGTATTTGTTTCTATCATCTTCAACAAACATCCTATTGATGCTCCATTTTTCAGCAGGATATGATACTGGTTTCAATCTAAGGTACTTAGTAAATAGTATTCCAAATGCTACATCATCTATTACATTCCTTTCTAATAAGTGTTGATAATCTATGATATATTTAATAGCTTCCTTTCTAAAAATTATACAAGTTCCTGATACAAAATATGTACCATTCCAACGATGGTCTGTTATACCCGCTTCAGGATGTAGCCAAGTTAAACGCATAACATTCACCCCTCCATACATTTGTATATTTAACATCTGATCCTTTAATAAATTAAAATTTACAATTGTACTTATGTTTGTTCTGAAAATGTAATCATAATCTTTTATAATCCCTTCATTTACTATATATTCAAAAGCCTTGATTGTTTTATCTAAAATACCTGGTATGTATGTTTCTTCTCCTTTTATATGCAATACATCATCTTTCAATAAATAAGTATCACAGATAGCATTATCATATTTATAATATATTGTTTTGACAAAATCAAGTTTATCATAATATTCTTTTAAATATTCTTTCATTTTGTTATATGTCTCGTCGTCAGAATATAAAACAAGATTTAATATACGCATAATATATTAAAAATATAGCGAATGCTTATATAAAGAGATTTTCAATAATATACATAAATGATACCAAAAATAATTCACCAAACTTCCAAATCTGATACTATCCCTATTATATTTGAAAAAATTTTGGAGAAAAACAAGGATGTTTTATCAAATTATGAATTTAAACATTGGTATGACAATGAAGGCCCATTATGTATTCCAATATTTTTAGAAAAAGAATATCCACAATTATATGAAATCTTCAAAAAAGCAAGAGTTGGTGTACAGCGTTCTGATATTGCAAGAATTGCTATTCTTCATTTTTACGGAGGAGTCTATGCAGATATGGATATTTTATTTCTGAAAAAGATAGATGAAATAATTGATAACACTTCAGATTTTTTATATTTTGCCCTTGAACCCAAAGAACAATCCAAAGCAGTTTTTCAAAAAGAAAATATGATTTGCAATGCATTTATCGTATCTCCGCCAAAACATCCAATTATTTCTAAATGTATTGATGTTATCTTGCAAATATATGAAGAACAGGGTGATGGTATATTTAAGTCTTTTAATATATTTGGTACGGATATATTATCAAAAGCAATAATGAGTTTGGATAATTCTGCATCATTATGTAAAGTAATTCGCAGAGAACTAATTTATCCTATTAATGATTTGAAATTGGATAGTCTTGAATGTTGTAAATTAAATGTCAAAATGATGAGAGAAAATAGATACGGTGATTCATATATGGTACATTATTGGATTCATAGCAATTTCGAGTCTTCTAAACTACTTGAAAGTTTTAAATATAGTTATGATAAAGATATTAATACGAATGTATACATGTTTTTTAAAGAACTATACCAGAATAATAAGCACTTAAAAGAATAAAACATTATATATTCAAAGATGATTATTGACAGCGAACTCAAGGCATATGTTTTTGGATATATTGTAAATAATATTAAATCTATTAAAAGTCATGAAATTGTAGTAGATGTTGAAAAAATATTTTCTTATAAGAATGTAAATGAGCTTGAAATATACGACAATGTTACTTCTTATGGGAAATATATTAGTAATGCTAATAATGATCTTGTAGTTACTTCTATTGATATTATTAGTGATATTAAGAACAATATTGATATTTCTTATTTTGTAAAAAATAATGAAAGATATGTGGGTGATTTTTTACTTGCTTATTTTGAAAAAAATGCAACTTTTTGTAAAGGAGAATGCGTAATTACTTTTGACACTGAAGAAAAATCAAAGGCTTTTACTGAAACTTTTCAAATCCCTTTTAAACAACAAATGTTTTTCAATCTTTATCAAATTGTTTATTCCAATACAAATCTTCTTGATCTTTATGGTTATATTTATGGCAATGCAAAATATTTTATTAATAAAGAATTGCAAAGAGAATTTCAAAAATGTCTTTCAATTGATGAAATTCCTGTAATTGAATTTCAAAGATCTACTAATAATGCTGTAATCCCAACTAAGGCAAACTTTTCAGATGTAGGTTATGATTTGACTGTAATCGGAATCCATAAAGTAATTAATTCTAAAACAATTCTATGTAATACTGGTATTAAATTGAATATTCCAAATTCTTATTATGTAGAAATTGCACCAAGGTCTTCGATTATTAAATCAGGTTACATGTTAGCCAATTCGATTGGAATTATTGATGTTTCATATAAAGGGGAACTTCTTGTTGCATTGACAAAGGTAGATGAAGAATCACCAAGTATTCAGTTTCCATTTAGATGTTGTCAACTAATTGTAAGAAAACAAGTCTTTCCAATTATGAAAGAAGTAGATGATATTACAATTAGTAAGAGAGGAGAAGGTGGCTTTGGCTCATCTGGATAAAAATAAATTATTGTAAAATAATTGGCAATTTTCTTTTATTTGTGCAATTATTTTCAACATATTTTTTTTTCACACTTTTACAAATATGTTTTGGTATATTCATACAGTCTTCTTGTATATTATCATATTGTTCTATAATATTTGTAACAACGTCTTCAGTTATGCAGTTGTTAGCTATTTTATTTTCGATCAATTGATTTAATTTCTGAAATTTGATACTATTAGATTTAAGTTGTGTTGATTTACTTTCAAATTGAAATATGTTGTGAACTCCAAGTAAAATAGCAGTTATGATATTAAAAATTGGATTAATAATTTTCATGTAAATTATTAATTTTTCATCATTATTACTATTTATATATGTAAGAACGGAACTTGATAATATAAGAGGTATATCAAAACCAAGTTTTGTATAATAATAATATAAAGAAGCTTTGCTGCATAAAATAGAATATAAATGAGATTTTTCTTTATGATCTTTTAGTATTTGTAAATTATTACTTATTACACTATCATTTATTTCTTTAATAATTACTCCATCCATTTCCATTCTTGTATTATTTTATAGTACTTTTCTTATATAAGAAAAACTAATGAAAAATACTATTGACATATTCTAATGAATAATTGATAAATAAATTATTTTTTGTATAAGATTCGCTACATATTATGAATTGAGAATTATACATATATTTAATACTTTCTCTTATTGTAAAAGAATACATTCCTTGTTTCCATATATAAATTTTATTGTTTTTGATATTAGAAGGATATACAATATGCTGTTCTTCGAGTAGCTTCTTATCAATATTACTTTTTTTATTGGGCAAAGATATGTTCAAAACTTTATCGAATAAATATTCAGCGATAGAAGAATTAATACTCTCAACAGAATTTAAAAGATATTTTTGATATTCATTCCAAAAACTGAATTTTAACAATTTTTCTTTTGAAATACAAGTTGATAAGTAATCGCAAGTAAATTTATTATTTAATATAAAAATTTTATTATTATATTTAATTGTATTAATTTCATTATTATACAAAATTATACCACCTTTGTTTTGAAAATTTTTAATCATTTTTGATAAAAGGTTATTTATTGTTTGTTTATCAATGTAATAATAGAATGATTTTGATAAATCATTATTTACTATATTTAAAAGTTCTAATATATTGATAGTATTTAATAAATTATTCATATTGGAATGTTTTGTCATTTCTGACATGTAAACGAAATCATCAATACATAAGGTTTGTTGTAGTATTTTTATTGCACTTAGAGAAATCAAAATACTTGAAGGAATAGTCTTAATTTTTGTTTTTATTTTAGAAATTATATTATAAAATTTTGAATTATATATAATGTTATTAATACTCTTTCCATAGATTCCATAATATTTTAACAATGAAATATAAAGCAAATGATTGTTATTATATATTTGATAGTTATAATATTCGCCATCATGATTACATAAATTAATATTACTATTTTTTTCCATAATACATACATCATATCCCAAATCTAAAAATTTAATACCCATATATAAAGAACAAATCCCCCCACCTATTATTATTACATTTCTATTCATAAAATATTATTTATTTATATATAATAAGATATGAATACTAATGTATTTTTATTAATTATAATTATAATTACTTCTTATATAATATTTCTTGTTTCTTGGAAGTTATTATCATGTAAAGAAACATTTGAAAATTCAGAAGATGTAATGAATACATTAAATCGTATTGTTCGTGATCCTGCTATAGATATAGGTTCTCCTGAAGAACAATATGATTCTGATGGAAATAAATTAAGTAATTTTATTAAAGTTGATACAGAAAAGGCTTATAAAGATATTATTACAGCAGATGATATAGTTATTGGAGAACCATCTAAGACACCAACGTTTGAATTATTAGATAAAATAGTAAAAGAGGATGGTAATATATTTAGATCTATTCAATTTGAAAATAATGAAAGGGAGTTATTACCTAAACCAAAGCCAGATATAGATTTTAAAAGTTTATATAATTCTAATTATATTGAAATACCAATGCAAGAAAGATCACTTAATATGGCACAAATTGGATATAAATATAATAATATTATAGATATTGAAGACCCTATAAGTGATGCATATTTACCTTATTCGGAAAATAATAAAAAATACACTGTAAAATCTGTAGAACAAAATAATTTAGAGTATAGTATAATATCTTTATATAAAGAGGTTTTAAACCGTAATCCAACATCAAGCGAAATTTTGAAAAATGTGAACCAAATGCAAAATGATGAAATAGATTTAGAGATGTTAAGAATAAATTTATTAAATTCAGTTGAATATGTGAGAAATGTAAAATTACAATCTAATGAAGTAATGGCAGATATGGAATATAGCTATGCGAAAGAAGATTTATTACAACATATCTCAAGACATTACTACAATGAAGTTGAAAAAGAAATTCCCAGAGGAATGTTGTTGCCTTTAAAAGATATATGGAATTATTTCCAAGGGAATGAATATTTATTTAGAGCATTTTTAATAGATGAGAAATATCTATTATTTGAAAGAGATGTATTAGACTTAAAACTTCTTACAAAAGCAGGATTATCATCGCTTATTGATAAATATTATACATTACAAAATCTAAGATTAAAAGCAAATGATATCAAAAGAGATGATATTATTAATAGAAGAAATAAAGGAAAAATGGAAGATAATGTAGGTGGTAACTTTGCAGATTATAATAATATAGATAATAATTTTTCAAAAATGTATGATAAGATTTTAGACGATAGTAATAAACTCAATATACAAGATAAAGTGAATTTTGATAGAATAGATAATACTCTTTTTTTAAATGAACAAAAAAATAAGATAGTTGATATATTTTCTTCATCGTTTAGTTCAGTCTAATGGTGTTGTACTAATAGTCATTCCACAATATTCTACAGATTCTTTACTATAATCTTTTTTTTGATATATTCCAATATTTATAGATTCTTCGAGAATCCATTTGAAATTATCCCAAAATTCTGAAGTATGGCCTATACTTTCTGTTGCTATATGTGCTAATTCGTGCAATACTACAAACATCATTGTATTTGTATCCATTAATTTATCTTTGTTTCTTAGACATAGAACAATTTGCTCTCCTTTATTAATAGAATAACTTGTACTCCCATTACCTTCTTCTCCTTCTTTTATTTTATTTGGATTAAAGTTTGATTTTAACATTATAATTCTTTTATCTTCAGATGGGTGTGTTTTAATCAAATTATCAACCAACAAAATAAGCTTTTGTCTTATTGATGCTATTAAATCAGCAGCTGCTTGAGCATCTTTTTTGTCTTGAACATAATATTCATTGTTATCAATTTTACTTTTAACTTTTTGTAAATTATCATCATAAAAAGTGGTATATGCCAAGAATCCAACAATTAAAATCACAGATATTATAAGAATACCTTCTGTTTGTATTTCCATCTACATAAATGAAAAATAAAAAAAATGATATTAAAGATATAGATAAATTATTATTACATAATGGAATTTCCCAGAAATGAACCTCCTCCTTTAAATACAAATAAAGAACTTCAAATTCAAATAACAGATTGGTATATTCCAGAAAGTGATAAAAATCGCTCTAAACCAGAAAATCCTGAAGATGCTGAATTATATAATATCATCATATATGGTACAACAAAAAAAGGGGTTACTGTTAGTGCGAGAGTAACAGGTTACGAACCTTATTTCTATATTAAGCCTCCGGAAGAATGGGAGAATTATGATGATAATAAGTTCAAAAACGAAGTTGCCATTATGAAATCAAAATTACTCGAAGATAAATATCCATGTGTATATAATGGAAACAAATATAATAGAAAAATTACACCAACAGGTTATGAAAAACATCTTTCAAGTATTAAAATGATTAAAAAGAAAGACTTTTGGGGATTTACAAATAATAAGGAGTTTAAATTTATCAAGGTCAAGGTAAAATCACTTATGATGTATAATAACTATAAGTACTACTTTGATTCTTTGAAGAAGGATGGTTTCAAAATGTATGAAAGTAATATTGATCCGTTTCTCAGATATATTCACGAGAAAAACATCAAACCGAGTGGATGGATTGGTATTTCTGATTACTTAGAGGAGGATGAAGATAAATATATTACCAGATGTGATTATAATATTGTTGTAGAAAATCAGAATATTCAAGCACTTGATATCAACGGGTTTGCTCCATTATTGATAGCATCCTTTGATATTGAATGTACCAGTAGTCACGGTGATTTCCCTGTTGCTAAGAAGGATTATAGAAAAGTAGCACAAGACTTTGCTATTGTCGCGAAAGCAGGATATGCAATCACTGAAGAATTTGTATTATACTGGTTAAAAGAAATTTTGAATGGAAAAGATGCACTAATAGACGATGACATTATGATTAATCGCGTATATCTTAAAGAACCTGGTAAGTATAAGTTTTCAGATTACGAAAAAGTTATTAAAGAAAATTCTAAAAATATCATTAAATTATTGGATGAAATATCTAACATAAATGACGACGACGAAGAAGAAGGAGATGAAGAAAAAGTAAAACCAATTACAGTAAAACAACAAAATAATCTCGAAGCTCAGTTGAATGAAATATTCACCAAAAATTTACCTGAACTCGAAGGAGATAAGATTATTCAAATTGGAACCACTGTTCATAAATATGGTTCTGATAACATTATTTATAAGAACATTATTTCACTCAATAGTTGCAACGCTATTGAAAATGTTGATGTTATACAATGTGATAATGAAAAACAAGTTATCAGAGAATGGAAGGAATTAATTGTACGTCTTAACCCTGATATCATAACTGGATATAATATATTTGGTTTTGATATGGAATACATTTGGGAACGTGCAAATGAAAATAATATGAAAAATGAATTATCAAAAGGATTGGGAAGAAATATTTCAAGAGAATGTACTCTCGTGAAACAAGAGCTATCATCATCAGCTCTTGGTGAAAATATTCTAAGATATTTTGATATGGATGGAACAGTTGTAATAGATTTGCTTAAAGTAATGCAAAGAGACCATAAATTGGATAGTTACAAATTGGATAATGTTGCTTCTGTATTTATTGGTGATAAAAAGGATGATTTGAAACCTTGTGAGATTTTTGAAAAATTCAAAGGTTGTGCAGAAGACAGATGTGTTATTGCTAAATATTGTATTCAAGATTGTGCTCTTGTGAATCGTTTGATTCATAAATTGAAGATTCTTGAAAATAATATTGGTATGGCAAATGTATGTCTCGTGCCTCTTAATTATTTGTTCAAAAGAGGCCAGGGTATTAAGATATTCTCATTGGTTGCAAAACAATGTATGGACAAGGGTTACTTAATTCCAGTAAATAAATATGGATATGGCAAAGAAATGGATATGGATGGTTATGAAGGTGCCGTAGTATTAGAACCAAAAGAAGGTATTTATTTAAATGAACCAATTGTAGTATTTGATTATGGTTCTTTGTATCCTTCTTCTATGATAGCCCGTAATCTTTCCCATGATTGTTATGTTATGGATGAAAAATATCAAGTAGAAGATCCTAATATTCATTATATCACAGTATCTTATGATGAATATAAGGGTGTTGGTGATAAGAAAGAGAAAACCGGTGTGAAAAAATGCACGTTCGCACAATATAAAGATGGTAGAAAAGGAGTCATTCCTGACATCTTATGTATGCTTCTACAAGAAAGAAAGAATACAAGAAAAAAGATTGAATATGAAACTATCATAACAAAAGACGGAAAGTTTTCTGGTTCTATTGATGAAAAGGATGATTCAATTGAGATTACAGATATTGATACAGATAAAAAGGTTGTTATCAAGAAAATTGATATTATTAAAAAACATTCTACTTATAATAAATTTGAACAAGATGTATTGGATGCTTTGCAATTGGCATATAAAATTACAGCTAATTCGTTGTATGGTCAAATTGGTGCAAGGACATCTCAAATTTATTTGAAAGATATTGCTGCTTGTACTACAGCAACTGGTAGAGAAATGATTATGATTGCTAAAAATTATGTAGAAAAGAATTATAATGCAGAAGTTATTTATGGTGATAGTGTGATGCCTTATACACCAATTACTTTCAAAACTGGAAACACTATTAGGGTATCTACATTTCAAGAAATGTCAGGAGAATGGATAGAATATAATAATTTTAAACCAAATGACAAAGATAGATATAATAAACAACAAATCTTGCCGACAGATATTGAAGTATGGACACATCTTGGGTGGTCGAAGGTAAAAAGAATCATTCGTCATAATACTATCAAAAAAATTTATAGAGTTATTACAAAATCTGGAATAGTTGATGTAACAGAAGATCACAGTCTATTGGATCGCAATGTTAATATTATAAAACCAGTAGATTGTATTAAGGGAACACAATTATTACATAGTAAGATACAAACAGAAGAAATAAATGAAAATCTTAAAAGCGATATAGCTTATTTATATGGTTTGTTTGTCGCAGGAGGGGAAGTGTATGAATGTGAAGGAAATTATATATGGAAAATACAATCAACTTATCTCAAACCTCTCGAAAAATGTAAAACAATAGTTGACGAATATGATAATTTAAAATCAGAAATAAGTTTTGTAGACGGCTTATACAATTTAAAATATCACACAGACAATAAAATGTTCATCAAATTATTTGATTATTGTTTCACTAAAAATGGTAACAAAATTGTACCTAATATTATTCTAAACTGTTCTAAAGAAGTTAAACTTATATTTAAAAATGCATTTGATGAAATAAAACCAATCTATCAATTCGAAATTGATAAAATGAGTTTGATTCAATCATTCTATGTATTATTAAATATGATTGGTGGAGATTATGTTTTCAAATTATATGCAGATAAAATTCAAATTGTTGAAGGTAAAGAAGATAACAAAATAATTGATATTCAAGAAATTCATGACAAATACTATGGATTTGTATATGACATTGAAACAGAATCTGGAGTATTTCATGGAGGAATTGGTGATATGATTCTAAAAAATACTGATTCTATCTTCTGTAAGTTTCCATTGATTGATAAAAATAAGAAGGAAGTTTATGGAAAGGATGCTTTACCATATGCTATTGAAGTTGGAAAACATGTGGAAAAACATATTGTAACAGAGATTCCAAAACCACAAAAACTAAATTATGAAAAAACATTGTATCCCTTCATTCTATTTAGCAAAAAGAGATATGTTGGAAATCTATATGAAACAGATATTAATAAATTTAAACAAAAATCTATGGGTATTGTCTTAAAGCGACGCGACAATGCTCCTATAGTAAAGAAGATTTATGGTGGAATAATTGATATCATACTAAATAAACAAGATTTGAAAGAATCTCTTGAGTTTTTGCGAGAAGAATTGACAAAGCTTATTGATGGTAAATATCCTATTGAAGATTTGATTGTATCAAAGAGTCTCAAATCATCCTATAAAGATCCTACAAAAATTCCACATAAAGTATTAGCTGACAGAATAGGTGCAAGAGATCCCGGAAACAAACCACAAGTAAATGATAGAATTCCTTATGTTTACATAAATGTTCCAAATGCAAAACTACAAGGAGATAAAATTGAAAATCCAGATTATATTAGAGATAATAATTTAACCCCTGATTATCTTCATTATATTACTAATCAAATTATGAACCCTGTATTACAGCTGTATGCTTTGTGTCTGGAAGAATTACCAAATTATAAAGAAGAAGTAGATTATTGGGTAAAAATAGAAGATGATTTAAAGAAAAAACCATTGTATCAAAATGATGTAAAAAGAAAAAATAGAATGGATAATTTAAGATTGAATAAAGTAAAAGAATTATTATTTGATGAATTCATAGATAAACTATCAGAACCAAAGGTCAAAAAGGTAAGAAAAGTAGCAGAACCAAAGGTTACAAATGCTAAAAAGACAAATGCAAAAATAACAACTGGTGAAGAAATTGAAAAACAAGAAAAAATTGAAAAGGAAGCAAAGAAAGCTGCAGCAGCTACTAAGAAACCAGAAGGAGAAAAACCTAAATCTCAAGAAAAAGATGATAATATTCTTATTGCAGATATTAAAGTTACAAAGAAAAGAGATACTAAAAAGATTGTAAGTGTTGCATATATAAACAAGAATGGTAAGAAGGATTGGAAGAGAGAGAATTCAGATGCACAAAACAAGACGAGAGAAATAATATCGATTATAGTTGAAATGATAAATGGATATGCTATGAAAGAAAACAAAAAACTATTGATAAGTATTAATGACGCTGCTTTCAAAAAAGAATATTCTACAAGTCTAAAAAATTATGCTGCGCTCGAAATGGATGCAAAAAATAACAAAAATAACATTCAAAATATTATTGACGATGGAGATATAGGAGAATATAGAAACTCTGTTCAGAATGTATTTGAGTTTGAAAGATTGATACAATTAAAAGAACATTTCAGTATAAAAAAATAAACATATTATAGTATATATGAAAGGATATATTATATTAAAAGATTCTGTTGGAAATCCTTTAAAAATAAATGTTCAAAAACCATATGAAAAATATTTGGTTGAAAAAAATAAAAAAGTTAAAAAAGATAATAATAATATATGTTGTTTATAATTTTTTCTATTTATATAGTAGTATAATATGCCCAGAACATTTACCGTTGACAATTCAAGTATTAATGAAAATGGTGGACGATATAAATCTGAAAACCCTTCATCTGCAGCCAAAAAAGCTGCTTCTAAATTATTTGCTAAATCAAAAAATGCAAAGACCATAACTTTTTCCTTAAGAGAATCTACCCGTGGTTCTGACAAAAAGGTTTACAATTATAAAGCAACTCAAGAAACTCTTGCAAAACCAGTAGTCAGAACTATTAATGGTAAGGAAATTGTAAACAAATATAAAACTGTAGTTGTTGCAGTATAAAAATATTTAAGATTATATTATATTTTTTATTATGATAATGAGATATTCATTGTTATTTCTGAGTATTGTATATTGTGTAAATTGCTTTATGACGATGTCATCTGTTGATTATTTAGGTTCTTTGGAAAAATATAAGAAACAAATAGTTATACCATCTACTGATAAAAAAGTATATAGAAATGATTATGTATTAAATGTACCAAAAGTAAATATTGATACGATTATTTTTAATATATATAAGTTCGAAAATATTTATTTTAATTTAAGAAATAAAGATATCACATTGAGGTTGAGAAATAATATGGATAAAATTTATTATGCAGATGGTGATAAATGTATAAGTAGAATTTCAAATTATACTAATATTACTTCTTCTAAAATAAAAAAGTTTTTAGTTGTTAATTTTGATGATGATGACGACATAGATTGTATTTTATATAATTCACAAACTATATAAAAATAAATATATATATAATCATAGATGAACTTATCCTCGAATATTCAAAATTCTTTTAGCAATGTCCAATCTCCAAACATTTCTTACAGACCAATTGAACAATATAATGAAATCACAAGTAATCAACTTAATATTACAACAAGCCAATCTGGTTCTCCACAAATGCAGGGAGTTCCACAGTTGGTCGTACAACCAGGTATTTCTCCAATGGCTACCCCATCTATGCAACCTACCCAACAAAGTTATCCATCTATGCAAGGAGTCCCTCCAATGGGTTGTTCTCCCTCAATACAACCTGTACAACAAAGTGGTGTATCTATGCAAGGAGTCCTTCCAATTGGTGGTCAACACCCCCTACATTCTGTTCAACAAAGTGCCCCAAAAACTGAATTTCAAGAACAATTTCAACCTGGTGTTCCCCAACCAATGTTATTTCAACAACACGTTAATCAAGTACAAGGAGTTCCCCCACAAAATGTACAGTTCTATCAACCAGTTTATCAATGTTTACTACCACCGACAGTTCAATATATCGAATATGTTCCGGTATACTTATATGAACCAACAAAATACGTAAGTAACGTAAGTAACGTAAGTAGTGCAAGTCAAATGCATCCTCGTACTAATCAACATTCATTTGTTCCTCCAGAAACAGGTTCAAGAGATCTTGCAAGTGTATTAGACGTAGCAGGTGACAAGCTTGCACAAGAACAAGTAGAAAAGCTTGAACAAAAAATAGGAGAACTTGAAGGAAAACTTAGTGTAATGGTTGAAAAAAAATTAAAAAAGTTCTGTGGACTACTTTAAATTATAAGATATTCTAAAATTTTATTTGCTTTATCCTTGCCTATTTTATTTATTTTTGTCAAAGTCTCTATTTTATTATCAGACTGTTTTAATGCATTCAGTAAATCATTCATAGAAGGATATACTTCAGCTATGTTTTTTGCAATTGTAGTAGATATTGAAGGAATCTGAGACAATTGCATAATATAACATATTTCAGGTGTTATATTTCCACTTTTTTTCATTTTAATACAATCAACATAACTTTCTTTTTTAGCCTGTTTTATAAATTTATCAGGGTGATCTATAATTTTACAACACATTGTTAATACAAAAGTACATGTATCAACTATATTCCGTGTAAATATAAGTTTTATATTATCTCTATATAATGAATAAATATAAATCGAAGATAGCAAATCATAATTATTGAAATTTCTTGAAGATGTTATATCATCTCCTTCGATTATGTAAGAAATATCATCACCAGATGCTAATAATCTATATTTTTGCTCTTTATATCTACCATCTTTTACAGATGCTATAAGATCTTTCACTGTTTTTCTTTCGAAAATATATGTATTATTTTCTGAAATTATATGTACGTCGCCAACATCAAGTTGTTTAATTTCTATTTCAATTAAGTTTTTATATTTTTCTAATTCACGGTCTTTGATTTGATTGATTAATGACAATTCTCTATTATCTATTAGGAGCTTTAACATATAGTATGATGTAGTTAATCCTTTATTATATTTTTAAGTTCTATATTTGAATTTGGGCGAAACAAATAGTCTCTTAACTTCAACATATTATCATCATTAATACATGGATTTGATAAAATTTCTTTAAAAGAAGTATTATTCTTTTTGACAATATGTTTATTCAACCATCTTATTTGAAATAACATAGAAAATACACCACATTCTGTATTTTTATATTGTTGTTGTTTATGATTTGTATGTATCACAAAATTTGTTTTGGGATTTATTTCATTACATTGTAATTTAACATTGTTAATAAAGGTCATAAGATACGATGGTATATTATTACCAACGCTATCATAATAATATCCACCATAAGTTTTAAGTTTGGGATTTATACATAAAAATGTAGATGTCCAATGTGAACCGGGTTCGTTATGTTTATCTAAATTTGTGATAAGTCCTACAAAGGATATTTTTTCTTTCATTAATTGTCGAATATTTATTTTACAAAATTCACTATATAAACATACCCCATCGTCGGAAGCAACTGCAAAATCAATGGGAAATACACCAATGAATTTATATTTAAACATTTTATTATTCGAATATTTGTTCATAATTTTTTCTATGTCATAATTGGACAGCCATGTTTTTGGATTAGTATACCAATTAGCCGGTTTTTCCGGCATTAATTCCTTTTCTTCATAATATCTTAGTATTCTCTTTATGCTTTCAATTTTTTCAGGATTTTTAATTTTTTTACTTGATAATTTTTCTAAAAATCTGGGCCATAACCAGTATTTATTTTTTAGGTTATATTCTTTCATTTGCATATTCATGTCATTAAATAACTTTGCAGGTTCTTGTTTAGTAACTATTTTTTTATTCGATAAAACATTAAAAATTGATACCAGTTTCCTCATAAAAACATTTGAAAAAGGTATAGTTTTCTTTTCATTGCCTGGACAGACATAAAGAAATTCTTTCATATCCTGATATATAAGAATAAAAAAAAGTATATCATATTGATAATATTTTCATTTGTAAAAATATAAAAATTGATAATCAAAAATATATAAAATAATTATAATATATATAATTTAAGACACACATCCATTATTATGGGGGTACGAGACAACCTTATAACATTTATTAACAAACATAAAATAGAAAAAGGGCAACCTTATACTAATACGTGTTTGGGAAATCCAAAAGCATCACTATATATTGCAGACGAAGAATATGATGAATTTCTTAATCTTTATAGTCTTGCGCTAATAAATGGGGTGGAACTTCATTATACTGAAAAACCAATGGATCCAAGTCCATTGCGCGTTGATATTGATTTGAGATTTCCTTTAAATGATATGGATTACATAACAGATGATAATGGGCAAAAAAAACATATTAAGAGAGTTTATAAAGAACATCATGTTAGTAATATTGTTGACAATTATTTTAAAATAATTAATAGTTTCATTGATGTTCCGAAAGAATGCAACATTGCTTATGTTATGGAAAAATTACATCCAAGTGAATGCAGAAATAAAATTAAAGATGGTATTCACATAGTCTTTCCTCATATTATTGTTTCAAATAACGTCCAGCATTTTATTAGAAAAAAGATACTTGATATTTCAAATGATTTATTTCTCGATTTACCCATTTGCAATGATCATGCATCTATTATTGATAAGGCTATTATTGATGTAAATTGCTGGTTGCTATATGGTAGTAAAAAAATTGAACCATATTCATATCGAGTATCATATGTTTACAAATATGATGAAAATATGACTATTAGAGACAATACTGTTATCACGGCAAATGATGAAATATCTTTCATAAAAATGTTTTCAATGAGGAAAAATGAAGAATCTCGCACTCCTGTAATGGAAGAATATGTATCAGAAGTTGAAGAATATGTTAAGCATGTTTTGCCATCAATTGATGTAAAACATAAGAACAAATTGCATAATAATATATTTGCCAAATCTCTAAATATTAATCAAAATTATATTTCTAACGAAGATTTGATTGTTACAAGGAGAATAGTGATGGAATGTTTATCGTATTCGAGGGCTGAAAAATATGACGATTGGATTAATTTGGGCTGGGTATTACGAAATATTGATTATAGGTTACTTGATACATGGATTGAGTTTTCTAAAATTGGTAGTTCGTATGTAGAGGGAGAATGTCAGAAATTATGGAATAAGATGAGGAAGGATAATATGGGTATAGGAACACTAAAGTGGTGGGCAAAACAAGACAATGAAGAGAAATACGAGGCAATAATAAGTGATTGTATAACTCCTCTTATTGACAAATGTATTAAAAGTGATGGGGCTCATTATGATATTGCGAAGGTTGTAGAGGCAATATATAAAAATGAGATTAAAACAATAAACAAGACATTATGGTATTATTATGACAAGGATAAACATAGATGGCGTATTACAACAGAGGGTTCAATATTGAGAATTATTCTAAGCACAGAAATATGCCCCAAGTTTATTTCAAGAGCACAATATTGGAATAGTCAATCAACACATAGTCAAGATGAAGAGCAAAAAGATGTTTGTTCAGATAGAGCAAAGAAGTGTCTAAAAATAGCACAAAATTTGAAAAATGCTTCTTTCAAAGATAATATTATGCGCGAATTAAGATGTTTGTTTATGGATGAAAAGTTTGATGAGTTGCTTGATAGCAGAACTCATTTAATAGGTTTCGTAAATGGTGTATATGATCTTAAATTGCATATTTTCAGAGAAGGTATGCCAGATGATTATATATTTCATTCGACAAAGATGAATTATGTTGCATACAACAATGAATCTCCCGAATATGGTGAAATAAATGATTTCTTTGCAAAAATATTTACAAATGAAGGTGTTAGAAATTATGTATTGGATGTCCTTGCTTGCACTATTGATGGTAGTATTGCACAAGAAAGATTCTATATATTTACAGGTCAAGGAAGTAATGGAAAATCAAGATTGCTGGATTTGGTACAAAAAGCAATAGGTGATTACTATTGTATTATGCCTATTGCTTTACTTACACAAAAAAGAGCTGCTTCTAATAGTGCACAAAGTGAATTAGAAAGAACAAAGGGGAGAAGATTTGCCGTTATGCAAGAACCAAGTGAACAAGATAAAATAAACATTGGTTTTATGAAAGAATTATCAGGAAATGATCGTATTATTACAAGAGGTCTTTATAAAGAACCTACTGAATTTAAACCACAGTTTAAAATGATATTGACTTGCAATGAATTGCCAGAAGTTCCAAGTGATGATGGTGGTACTTGGCGTCGTATTCGTGTTATAGAATTTACTTCTAAGTTCTGTGAAAATCCTACAAAGAGTAATGAATTTGCAATGGATCTTGAATTGACAGATAAGTTCGATAGATGGGCTGAACCTTTCCTTAGTATGTTGATTGAACGCCATAAATATATCAATCCCAATTCTATTCCTGAACCAATGGAAGTCAGAATTGCTACCGAAAGTTATAAAAATAATAATGATGTAATTGGACAATTCATTACAGAATGCATTGAGATAAATAAAGATGCTACTGAAGAAAGAATGGGTATTGCCAATTTATACAATTATTTCAGAGTTTGGTCTCATGATAACATACCAAAGACTAAAAAACGCCCAGATAGAAATCAATTAAAAGCATATTTTGAGAAAATGCTTGGAGCTTATCCAATTGATAATAAAGGTTGGAAAGGTCTCAAGTATAAATATACACAAGATGACGATGAGTAAATATTAAAAAATGATCTTAATTTATTAATTTTTATATTTAAAGTATGACTGAATATACAGAAATTTGGCTTTTGTATAAGCAAATTGATGATTTGCAAAAAAAGTTAAATGATGAAAGAGAAGAGCATAAACAAATTTATAAAAAGATGCGTGATAACTTAATTGAAATTTCTAAGTCACAAAAAGTTATTTCTATCCCAGATAAAGATTTTGAAGTATATCGATTGGAACAAGAGATAAAAAGACTTCAAATTGAGAACAATAATTTGAAAAATAATATATAAAAGTTATTATATACATATATTAAAATGCATTCTTATGAACATCAAGATTGGGAACCAGTAATATTTCAAAAAAAAGAATCAAATAGTGGTAAAGCTAATGCTTATCAAAATGCACCAGGAACAAAACGTAAAAATGAATTATTATCAGACGATATTCCAACATTGAATGTTATATCCAAAGAGCAATCAATGGCAATAATTCAGGCTCGTAATGCAAAGGGTATAAGTCAAAAAGAATTGGCACAGAAAATGGGAGTGAATGTTTCAATTATTCAAGAATATGAAAATGGAAAAGTAAAATCTTTTAATAAATCTTTTTTAGCAAGAATAATGAAAGTTCTTGGAGCTAAATTATAGAATCATCTGAAATGTTATTAAATTTTGGCATTTCTTCATTGCAATGTGTTTGATTCCAAAAAGCCATTTCTCCACCATTCATTGTTTTTGCACGAGAATTATTATTTTTTATTTCTCTAACAAATAAGTGGAAAAGTGTTGATAATGATATTCTTTTATATGGATTATATTCAAGACACATTACATAAATATTTTTTATAAATTGCCGTTGTGTATTAGCTTTTTCCTCATTTGAAGAAAATCTTATTTTTCGATAAAAAGCACCTATTATGTATCCTAATGCATATACATCAGTTTTAAAAGCTATTATATCATTAAAAATATCAGATTTTTTTGTTAATTTATTTTCTAAAACTGTATTGATAAAAGTTTTAACACTTTCTTGTATTCTATTTTTGTTTTGATATCTATCAAAAAAATTTATTTCATTTAATTTGTCAAATAGTACTTTTGACAATTTATATTTTATTTGTTCATATGACATATCTGGTGTTATAATATTATTATAAACGTATGCTAAGTAAAACTCAGGTGGAAAATATTTGTAATTAGTTTTGAGCAAATCATTATATTTACTTGAATATACATCTTGAACATTTTTCATGTAATTGAAATTTATCAGAGATATTTTTTTAGAGTTGATTAATATATTATTTTCTATTATATTACCATGTATTTTACCATCATTATGTAATGTAATCATTCCTTTGAGAAAATATGCGAACATATAAATGAATTGATTATATCTTATTGTAAAATCATTATTTAATGGAACACCAGCATTTTCTATAATAATTTGATAATAACTTTGTTTAACATTATTAGATTTTTTTAAACAATCTTTTATTTCATCATTACACATTCTTATAACACTGCCATTTATTTTACCAAATGCTTTCATTTCTACAGTGAATAAATTATTAGGGTCAATTGAATTAACTTGTTTTAATAGTTTATAATGTTCTTTAAAATCGTTTGAATACACAAATATTTTACCAATATCATCATCTTTTTTATTTTTATATTCATTTCCAATATAATTTATATATTTATCAGGAATAGGTGGTTGTACTACACAGCCATAGCTACTTTTTTTGAAAAGTTTTAAAGGACATATATCATACTCTTCTTTCTTCTTATAAAAAATATTTTTTGATTTAGTAGTTTTTTCTCTTTCAACGCATTTTCTTTTATCTGCATCAAAAACTTTACCATTACTACAAATATTAATAACATTTTTACACCTTCCTGTTTTGGGATTTACTTCTTTTCCTTCTTCGCAGAAATGTTTACATCCTTCTCCCACATTCCATTTACAATGTGGTAGGTTACATCTGTTTTTTGATTTTTTGGAACAACTAACCATTTTTCTTATATCTATAATAATAGTATATAATAATAAGAAATGAATTATGATTTGGTAATTATTGGTAGTGGACCAACTGGGTTATCAATTGCCCATCATTGCAGTAAACTTGGTAATAAAAAAATACTTATTATTGAAAAAGAAAAAGATATAGGTGGGTGTCATACTGTATATAGGACAAATGGTCTTTTTTCAGAGCATTCACCGAGAGTATATTTAAATTCATATGTAAATTTTATTGAAATTTTGAAAGATATGAACCTACAATTTGATGATATTTTTGTAAAAATGAATCATCAATCATTTGACATAACAAAAGAATCCTTATTAAAAAAACTTAACATAAATGAATGGTTTTGTGTTATATATGAACTTGTACTTTTTATATTAGATAGTACCAGAAATGATAATATAACTGTTTCTACTTTTATGAAAAATAATCAATTTTCAGAAGAAGCTTATAAAACAATTGATATTTTATGTAGAGTGTCGGATGGAATGACGAGTGAAAGTATTTCATTAAATACTTTTTTTAAATACATGAATCAAGTTTTATTATACCAAATATATACTCCTAAAGAAACAAATGATAAATTACTGTTTAAATTATGGAGAGAATATTTAATTAATAATGGTGTTGAGATTATTACAGAAGCTAATTTAAATCGTTTCTACCACGATGATCAGAATGAAATAACTCATTGTGATATTAAAATTAGTGAAAATACTAATAGAACTATATATGGTAAAAAATTTATACTTGCAATACCACCAAAGAACATTGTTTCATTGATAGAAAATACAGGTGTAATAAATGCATTTGGAGATATTGATAAATTAAAAAAATGGAGTGATTCTACAAAATATATAGAATATATTACAGTAACATTTCATTGGAATAAAGTAATAAAAATGTCAGAAAAATACAGTTTCCCTTCATCTGACTGGAGTATATTAACAGAAACATTATCTGATTATATAGATTTTAAGGATAAAAGGTCTAAGACAGTAATAAGTGTTGCTGTAGCTAATTTAAATGTTAAGAGTAAGTATTCAAACAAGACAGCAAATGAATATAAAAATAGTGATCTTTTGATAAAAGAAATTTATAGACAAATTAAAGAAAGTAAACCTGAGCTTACAGATGATTATATAGCTATATTAGAACCAAGCACAATATATAAAGATGATAAATGGCAAATGAAAGGCACAGCATATGTGTCTAATATATTTACAAAACCAATATCTTTTCATAGTCAAATATATACAAACTTGTATAATGCCGGAACTCACAATGGCAAAAGTTATTTTAAACCAACTACATTAGAATCAGCTGTATCAAATGGGTTAGAATTATCAAGAGAACTTTTTCCGGAAATTAAAACAAAGCAAAAGAGAGGATATTCTTTAAGAGATTTAATAGTTATCATATTAATATTTGTATTATGTTTGATAGTATCTTATATTATGTATATAATTAGAGGGAGAGTACATAACCTAAATAATTTTGATTTTTTATAATTTTTTTATAAAATATTTTTTATAATAAAGTTATGTACTCTTTATGGTAATATATGTAAAAAAAATAATATGTTATAATAGATAATGACACAACAGCAACAACAACAACAGCAAGCAGGATCTAAAAAAGTATATACTGGTCCAAAACACGGTAAATATGTCATCGTTATGTGTGATGGACATAAAAAGAAAAGATATCTTAAGAAATCATCTTAAACTTTAATAATCTCACAAAACCAATTTTGTTTTTCCCATGAAATATTGTATTTGATTGGTATAATATTTGAAATATCATTTATCATATTATAAAATGTATCATAATCATGTATGTAATAAAATCTGTCTATTTCATATGTCTTGTTTTTAGCTTTCCATTTTACCATATTCTTACCTATAGTAAAAAATCTATAATCTATTTTATCACATTTATCATACATTTCTAATGACCATACTGATACTAATAATTTCCCACCCGTATATAAACATTTAATTAAATTAAGTAAAGCCCTTTTCTGAATATCTATAGATTCTAAATGATGTATTACGGCAATACATATAATTTTATCAAAAAGTCCATACGTATGTGGTGTAATATGTAAAATGTCTTGTTTATGAACATGTAATCCTTTATTGTTACAAATATTTATCAAGTTGTTTGATATATCAAAACCTATACAGTCGTATCCATATTTATTAGCAAAAATAATATTTTTTCCATTTCCAACTCCTGCATCTAAAAGTCTTTCATATTTGTTTTCTTTATTCATCAAAAAGTTTTTGACAGTATTCCATACTCTTATACGAGTATCATCAAACTCTTTAGAAATAATATCATATTGTTTTGCTATTTCTTTATTATGAGACGTAGACATGTTATATATAATATATAATAAACGTTTATATTCTGATTAAAATGGTGTTGTATAAAAATCATATAAAAGAATTTTAATATTTATTATTAAAAATGAATCATGTTGACAAGGGAATGCCTGAAAATAGTTTAGTACATACAGATTCTGGTCTTGTAAGAATTAAAGATATTAAAGTAGGAGATAAAGTTCTAACATCAAATGGATTTGAAAAAGTTACTAAGACATTTATTAGAAGAGAACAAGATATAATTACTGTTAAAACTCATGATGGAGAATTTAAAAGTACATCGCTTCAATATATTGCTGTTTTAACAACTCCAAAAAAATATACATGGAAGGCGGTTAGAGATTTAAAATATGGTGATGTTATTATAAGTACAAGAGTAGCAATTAATGGAATTGAAACAGCACTTCCTTATTGTGAAGAAATAAATACAATCGTTCTAAATGAGAAATTTGCTTGGAAAGTTGGTTTCTTGCAAAGTAAAAAACCACATGATATTCATGAAAAAAGTAACTATATTTCATTTAAATTTGAATGCTCAGAATATGAATATATGGTAAAAATCAAACATTTGTTCTATCAAATGATTAAAAATGATGTTGATAGTTCGACTATAAATGTTGAAGATTTTGATGATTGTTATATTCTTTCTATCAAATCTCAAGAGCTTTTTGATTATATTATTAAATACATCATTCCAAATAAAGTACCATATTATATAATACAATCTACATATGAAGTAAGAACAGCATACATTGCTGGTATTATAGATGGGTGCGATGTTGTAAATAAAAATAAGGATTTTATTAATATTGCAAGATTTAAAGATATTTCAATAATTAAGGAATTACAAAAGATATGTTATTCTTGTGGATTTGAAACTATAATCAAACAAGAAGATGAAAATTATTATCTTTGTGTAGTAACAAATTATTCGATTACAAATTTATTGGAAAACATTTTTTTGAATAAAAAAGATATCATTAAAAGTTATTATAATAAAATTAGGTATGGTGTAAACTCTTATCCAATTAATTTAATTAAAAAAGAATCTAAGTATGATATTCGTAAGTTTGAAAAGTCTTATAAAAAAAATATTGATGTGAATGTATTTGAAAAACATTTTGAAGAGTTTAATTATTGTCCGGTTAAAGTTTATGGATTTACATATGATGTTGAATATACAGATACTTACGATATAGAAGTTAATAATAGGCATGAATATTATTGCGATGGATTTTTGATAAGAGATTATAAACCACTTGAATAATTTTTTAATTCATAATTAAAAAAATAAAATAATTGATTTGAATAGGGCGACAATGTCTTATGTATCCAGAAGTGGATATAAACTTTTTGCAAAAAGTTCTAATTATTCAAGTGTTGCACAACTTTCATCTACATTAGATGATACATATCTCTTATTTGTAGCCAATAATTGCAATAACTATTTTTATGATGATAAACAAAATGCTGGTATAATTGGTGCAACATCATCAAACTTAGAAAATGGAGGTTATATGTACGAGACCTACATTGCTTATAAAGAGAATGAAATAATCAATAAAATTGCAACTTTTAATAAAGATTCTATTAGTTTACAAGGAGAAATTAATGTATCAGGTAGTATTATACCAACTGCGGATGAAGTATATGATTTAGGCAGCGCTGAATATAAATGGAAGGATTTATATTTATCAGGAAATACTCTTATTCTTGGAAGTAGTAAAATATCAAGCGATCCTGCTACAAGTTCTGTTAGTATTAAAACACAAGATAATGTTCTTGCACCTATGATTATGCAATCAGTGTCAATGCCTATAGAAGGTACTAATAATTTCATTAAAATTGGTTTGGATAATACAAATAAATTATCTTTACAAGAAGTCGATACATACGACAATGTAATAGAAGAAGTAAAACTACAAAATATGAATACAGATACAATAATAGAGGGTTCAAATCTATTCTTTACATGGGAAAGAGCAGGTTATGTATCATTTTCTTCAAATCAAGAAACTTCTAATTATGTAAAAACACATGTTGAATATACATCGAATCTTATTATGGACGATGTTAATGAATTGGCAATTATTATTAATCAAACTATTACCGATTTGAATGCTGATAATATAGCGGATGGTGTAATTCAACGTTTTATTACAAATGATAAATATGATACAAATTTCACAGTAGTAGGAACTTTAACAACAAGTAATCTTAATGTAATTGGTGAAACAACAGTAATAAATACTACTGAATATACTGCAGAAAAATTACATATAGTACACGATGAATACGAGGGTGCTGCTATTCGTATAGATCATTATGGAACAATATCCGATGAAGTATTTTCAGCCTGGAACTTTTTTGAAGTTTCACCTGGTGAATATTCTTCTAATTCCATCATGATGATTAATAAAAATGGAAATATCGGTTTCAATAAAACTGATCCACAATATACAATTGATGTAAATGGCACAATAAACACCGAACATTTTAATGTATTAGAAAGTTTTACTGCAACAAGTAATCTTAATGTAACTCACGATGTGTATGCTCATTATTTCAGAGGTCTCGGTACATATTTAACACAAGTAAATTTGATTGATCGTAACTCTGATATGTTAATTCAAGGAACTGGTAGCAATTTTTATTATACAGCAGTTGAAAAAGCAAATATGTCTAATTATATAGAAACTTCTATAGATGATTTGTGGACTAATGTAAATACTTTACTTACGCTTGATAATCTATCTCAAGGCGAGACTAATAAATTTATAATTAATAATGTTTATGATAGTGATTTATATGTAGCTGGTAAACTTATGGTTACTGGTATAGAAATTGTTGATTTAGATTATATATTATCACAAGATAATACTGCTCAAAGTTTCGGCAATTTCTATGATTATGTTGCTATTATTACTTCAAATATTGTAAATAATGATGTAACAATTACATCAAATGAATTAATAGCATATGTTGATCAATCTGTGACAGATACATCATTTTGGAAGTATAATGCAGAAACAACTGGAACAAATATAACAGGTCTTGTAATTGATACTTCTGAATTACCGTTTAAACACAGCACTGGAACCAGTACTAACTTATATCGCGTATATGATATATCATTGACTTCTATTCCAGATCCTGGAATAACAGGTGATACAAGTGCGGTAGTATATTCTGGTGTAATGACTATTGTTTATAACAATCTTAAACAAATTATTACAAACGGCATATCAATGCATACATTATATGGGTATTTTGATTTATCATTTTTAGATATAGATAATGATTTACATACAGTATCATATACAAATGATACACCTTCAACAATATTTAGTATTACCATCGGGGAAACAAATGATGAATTGACATTATTTATGGATACATACCACAAATTATCAATTATTGCACGATAAGTTAGATATTTTTTCTGTTATATTTTCAATATCATTATAACAATAATCTTCGTAATATTTTAATGTTTCTAACCAACTTAAAGCTTGCATCGAACCTTCATTTTCATATATAGTCCAAAATTTATTTAATATTTCTGTTTTTAATTCTTTCATAATAAAAATAAATAAAAATAAATGCTTAAATTATTTTAGTGTCAATAAATAAATTGTTTGGTAAATAGAAGCCTTCATTTCTTCTATTATATTTTTGAGTTCGTCATCTTTTTTACTTACAATAGTGTCTAATTTTTTAACTATAGTTTTTAGATATGAACTTATATCTTCGTTATATAAATTATAATTTAATTGTGTATTAGATTGTTTTTTGCGACTATACTTTCCTAAATATACTTCTAAAAATCTATCTTGTTGTTCACTGAATTGATTATATAGTTTATCAGTAGCTTTATGTTCTGCATATTTTGTAGTCATTAAATGAGCGTGTTTTATGTTCGCCAAAATTTCAAACATTAGGTTTATAACATCTGTCATTATTCTCTTTCTGTTATTTCCTCATAAAACTTTTTTACATCTTTATTACAAATAAAGGAATCTTTATCTATATCAATTAGTTTAATAGATTCGAGATTTTTAGCCCTTGAGATTGCTGTATACAATTGCCCAGGAGCAAATATAAACACACCACCATCTATTTCTATAGCATCCAATGTTGCTCCTTGAGATTTATGAATAGACATCGCATATGCTAACTTAATCGGCATAAACTTGATATATGTTTTTGTATTTTCATTTACATCTTTGTGATAAAATATTTTATGATTGTTATTGTATTTATCAGTTATACCCACATATTCATTTGTTAAAGTTGTTATGATTCCAATTGTTCCATTAATTAAGCCCTTTTCAACTGAAATGTTTCTTGTTACCATTACTTGTAATCCAACGAATAGGTTAATAGTATATTCAGATAGTTTATTTTTTTGATCGTTTGAAACTGCATTATATTTATATATTTGACCATTTGATGATGTAGTAAGTAATTCAAAATCAATTTCTGATTCTTTTACATATGGAAAGCATTCTGTTATAATTCCTTTTTCAATAGGAATATGAAATGTTTTTTTAAACAATTTACTATATTCTTCGGCATTTATTTTATCTACATTTGAAAGAAGTGAAAATAATTTGGTGGGTTTAATATTATCAAATTGTGTATTTTGTAATTTTTTTAATTCTTTAAAAGTATTTTTAGAACATTTACCAAGTCTGACTTCTTGTAATATTGATTGTAATTTCATATCATCTTTCTGACGCATTAGTTCATTTAATATAATGATTTGGGGATTTATGTTTTTCCATTCATCTGACTTAAAACAGTAATCTCCTGAAACAGGAGATAATTGGCAAAAGTCTCCTACAATGATTAATTGTATACCACCAAATGGCTCATTTACACCTTTTATTTCTTTAAAAATAGAAGAAATTGAATCAAAAGTATAATTGTCTATCATACTGATTTCATCTATAATAAGACATTCTAACGTTTTAATAGTATTGTATCTTTTATTTGCTTTGAGCTTTTTTATAATAGTATCTTTTTGAATTTGACCTATCCCAAGATTCATATATGAATGTATTGTCTGACCATTAATTAAAACAGCAGAACATCCTGTAGATGAAGTCACAGCATAATTTATATTTTCTAATTTTAAATAATTTATTATTTCTTTTAATGTATATGATTTACCCGTTCCAGGAGAACCTGTTAAAAATATAGTCTTTTTATTTTTTATACATTCTAATGCATATTGTTGTTTGCTATTGAGAAACATTATAAAAATAATATGAAGTATAATTATCATTTTTTATAACAATCTCTTATTTTGTTTTCATATATACCATATCTGCGTCAAATGTTTTTATTTTTATAATCGTATTTTAGATAGAATAACATGAGTTTTGAAAAAACAAAGAAAAGAATAGCAAAAATTACAAAAGAGCAATGTGAGCAATGGATGAATGAACCAACTTTTGATCCTACTAATAATAATAAACGTATAGAAAATTATAATTCAACACATAAAACATCTTTAAATTATTTAATTACTAATGCATGTTTTGAGTACGGTATAATAAGAGAAAAAAATAGTGTAATTCCTGAAAAATCTGCAACTGCTGCAAAATCTGCAACTGCTGCAAGATCTGCAAGTTCTGCAACTGCTGTAACTTCTTCAAGCGCTGCAACTGATGAAAGCTCCGTAACTGGTACAAAATTGTCACAAAATGATAAAAATAGACAAATTATAATGTCGCTATTAAATCTTAATGGAATTGATAAATCTAAGAAATTTCAAATTATACATAACCAAGATGATATAAATGCTAAAAAATTTATTGCATTATTTATGTTATTAAATCATAATGGGAAAAATGGTATAAAAAAAGAAAATCTTATTACAGGTGCGCCTCAAGATTCTGATTATAATGAATGGAAATTATTTTACAGTGATGGCAATTATGATTTGATTAAAAGGTTGAAGTATTGGGCAAGAATAGAGAAAAATTTTAATAAAGACAACAATAATATGTTTTTTAATTTTGAAAAATTAGATTCAAATTACACAGATATATTAAATCAATTTGACAAAAATTCTATCACAAGAGATATTGTTAAAAAAAATAGTTTAACTAAATTTAGTGATAAAAATTATAGATTTTACTTCAAAATATTATTTTTAGCGATTATTTTTGAAATACAAGAACTAAAACATAAGGTTTTTAGAGATGACGAAATTGTTATGAATTTTAAAAAACTTGTAGAAAGTGTAATTAAAAAATATGTTCCTGATAGAACTAAATTAAAAATTGATTCACATTTTGTTAATGCAGATATTAAATCAATGTTTCGCTTCTTAGAAAATGAAAATTACTATTTTAATGATCCTGTTATAAGACTGCTTTATAATCCAATAATGCGTTATATTATATACTTTAGAAACAAATTAGATTATGATAGATTACAAGAACAATATTCCCTTGATGTGATGAATGTAAACTCCAATTCTGGTTATTCATCGGATGGAAAAAATGTAGAATCTAAATGTGTGAAAAGTATTTATGATATCAAACATATTATGTTCAAAAAATTTAAAAACAAAATTATAAAGGCATATTATAAATATAATAACAAAGATAGATTTATAGACTTACTTGATTTTAAATCATATGTTCAAAAAAAAGATAAAACTATTTCATCATCAGATATAGCTGCTTTTGTAGATAAATATGAAAATAATCAAATATATAATTATGAAGAACAAAATCTATTAAAGATTTCAAATGACTTTTTGAAAGATAATCTTCATGAAAAAATGAGAGATATAATCAATATTATGAATAAAAAAAAACAAGTCACAAAATATGTAGAAATTTATGTTAACATTCATACCAAGTCTTATTTATCATCATTTTTCGAAATTTATTATTTAAATCGGAATGATGATGAAAATCCTGTAAACATATTGTTACTACCTCGTGAGCATTTGAGAGTTAGATATATAGATGAAACACAAGAATCAGGATACGCCCCTGGTATTGATGCTGGAGCATTATTAAAACAATTAATAACCGAAGTATCAAATGAATTATTTTCACAAGAGGTATTTATTAAATCAGAAACGTTTTCTGGATTATTTTCAGATAAATATTTTTTGAATCCAAATTTTGATTTCGAAAAATTAAATATTTTTACTCATCCAGCATACCAAAAAATAAATAAGGATCAAATAAAAAATGAATTTTATTTTTTCTTGGGTAACTATTTGAAATTTTTGATATTGAATGATTTTAAATTACCACATAGAATATCATCTTATTTATTATCAGGATTTATAAATAAAAATTTTATCATAAAACCAGGAGGAAATGTCATTATATCAAATACTAAAGGTGAAGAGTTTACATATTTCATGATAAGAGATTTCCCAAATTTTTACGATTTTTTTATAAACATAATGAAAAATTATAATGGTGAAGAAGAATATAAAACATTTATTACATACGATACTCATATGCCTTTAACAATATATTATGAGAATAAGTCTTCAAGTTCTCATAAGTCTCCTGGTTCTCATAAGTCTCCTGGTTCTCATAAGTCTCCTGGTTCTCATAAGTCTCCTGGTTCTCATAAGTCTCCTGGTTCTCATAAGTCTCCTGGTTCTCATGGTTCTCATAAGTCTCTTGGTTCTCCTGAAAATTATATAGATATTGCAGATATACCAGAACATATAAATATTTTAGCAAGACATATATATCTGAAGAATCCTTTGAAAGATTCTGATCATGATATGATGAAATACCATATGATGTTTTTCAAAGGTATAAATATTAATATAATTAAAATATTAAATAGTTACAAAATTACAATTGAAGATGTAGAAGAAGTATTAACAATTTCTAAAGTAGATCAAGAAACGATTAAAGCATTTATAGATAATATTTATAAAAATATCAAAACTGTTAGTAGCAATTCTAAAAAAGAAAAGGCCACATTAGAATTATTCACATCCAAAGAAAACAAAGATAAATTTAAGGATAAACTTATAGAAGACCGTGATTTTTATATTAAATTACTTTCATTTTGGAGCGCTAAAGAATATTATGACAAATACGAAAATTATAAATTTTTTATTGACGAAAACTATCAAGAAGAACAATTACCAAAATCAAGTTCTTGTTTTAATCAAATAATAATACAACCTTATACAGATTTTAATGTGTTTTTGAATCATTTGGAAATATCTGTTAATCAATCGCATAAAATGTTTGATTTAGCTGGTGGATCAAAACAAATTCATAAGAAAAAAAGAACAAACACAAAAAAGAAGAAATAAAGAAAATATAAAAATAAATTTTATGATAATATACATATTAACTCTTCCACTTGTGACCACAAGTAATACAACTGAAGAATTGTGTCATATTTTCGTCACCTGATCGAATTTGGAGTTCATAATAAGAAATCTTGTTATTTTTACATTTTCCACATTTAATAGCGTCTGTCATAGAAACTTGTTTAACTTCGTAAGCTGCTTTGAGCTTCAAACGTTGTTTATTTTTAATGTCTTTCCATCTTTCTGGAAAGATTTCATCATTTGGCATGTAAGCCAATTCATGAGGCTTAAACTCCTTTGATTTTAGTCGATCAATTAAATTTTCATTTTTGACATAACTATCTTTTTTTAAGTTTGTATATACAGATCGAGCATTATTTATATAAGTATCTGCAAACAATTGAGAGCTCCAAGACAATTGTATTCTCAAAGAATTTGCATAATCAAGCGTTGAATTAAATATACCAATTTCTAAATCAGTAGCTTCAGCATCTGTGAGTCCAATATTTGTTAACAATGATTTAAAATTATCGCGAATGACGTGTTGATTATGTGTTTTTGTAGACATTATTACCTAAATATGTAATAATATCTTCATTTTTTTATATATACTCGTTGGAAATATTTTCATTTTTATTTAACAAATACATATATTCAACAAGAATAATAGTCATTATTGAAATAGTAATCAATGGATGAGCATATATAACTAATAATATTATAATATATAATAGTATTGATAGTGAAAATATTTCGAATAGATTTTTTTCTATTTTGCCTTTATATGCTAACGATGTGAAAAATACTGAGTGAATAAATATAATTAAATAAATAACATATTGATTATTTTCGATAAACTTAATATTTTTTTTTCCAATTGCAGTCACAGTTATATTTCCATATATTAACATAAATAATGAAAATGTAACCAATGTTATATTTGACAAAAACTCATTATTTATATTCATTACTTCTTTACAATATATAAATAAAAAATGATAATCTATATCAATAAATATATTATGATTGAATTAGAACAATTTACGAATGATGAAATTAATGTTATTGAAATATATCTAAAAAAAGAAGAAAAATCTAATAAAATTAATATAAATATAGATGATAATACTATTAACAAAATCTATAATAAGTTTTCAAACTGGAAATCAAATGACTTTATAACATATCATAAGAATTCTCTTTCTTATTGTTACGATTTGTCAAATGATAATCAAACATTGAATACAAGAACTCTTTATCATTCTGATATTAAAACAAACTATGTATTATTTTCTTATAAAAATCATAGATTACCAACATATTCTTTTCCTTGTACAAATACAATTGATTATAAAGTAAAATATAATTTATTGGAATCTAAAATCTCAAATCGCATTTCACTTTTTATTAGAAAAGATGAATATGCAAATAACGTATATATTGAATATAAACATTCTCCACAAGCAGAAAATAAAAAAAATGAAGAAACTATTAATAATATTTTATATAAAATTATAAATGACTGAATTTAGAGATTTTTGCAATACTTATCTTACACCAAATACTCCAGAAAATATTTATTTGAATGGGTATACAGTATTTAATATGTGCAATGGTGTAAGGCAATTAGAAGATATCAAAAATAGTCGTAAAACATTTATAATTAATGCATTTTGCAAATACAAAAATGATAATACTAAAAGGGAATGTGAATATATTTATGAAAAGGATGTAAAAGATAATTTTGAATATAATTTTAATCCACCAAAGATGTATGAATACGAAGAAGAAGATAAATATAGATATGATGATGTCGCACAACATTATGATTGTATTTCTAAATCATATGAGAGAATGAGTAAATTACTTGATTATAACAACGACGATAATCTTGATACATATGAAAATAATGATTACAATGATATGAGCGAAACTTCTTCTTATTATTCTGATTCTATTACATATATAGAAGACTATGACGAAGAAGAAATTGATTATTGGGATGATTTAGATAATGTAGAAGAAGACTATTATGATTATTAAAAAGTAATACGATAATTTTTTAATATTTACACATGATGTTGATAAAAAGATAAAAAAAAATCTTACAAGCAAAAAATAAAAAAATGACATAACTATATAAGAATATGATTTATATATCATACAAATAACGATGGTTTATCTTCCCAAGAATATTGATGTTTCCAAGCTTCGCTACTCTGAAATGAGAACTCTTGCTTCAGGAGCCAAGACTGTTTATGTAAATTATGGTTCAGAACGTCTTGCTATCCAGACACCTCTTCTATCTGTTCCTTATGGTCTTGGAGAACCTTTTGAAGCAAAAGATTCAAATAAAGCAAATGTTACTTCTGATAAAAAATATGACCTAACTGTATCATTCAGAGGAATGCAAGAAAATGTAAAAATCCAACTATTCCATGATAAATTGAAGGAAATTGAATCAAAGATTATTGATGATGCTTTCGAACATCGTCTTGCCTGGTTCAAAGATGATTTTGATGGAAATAAATCATTTGTTTCAAAGCTCTTTACACCTATTGTAAAGATTGACAAAGACCCAAATACTGGTAAGCAAGTAGGAAAGTATCCTCCTACTTTCAAGGCAAAGCTTCCTTATGATAATAAGACAAATACATTCACATTTGATTCATATGATATGGAAAATAATGAAATCGAGTTTGAAAATATTATGAAAAATCTCAAAGGTGCTAAGACGCAACTAATTGTACAACTAACTGGTATTTGGTTTGCTGGTGGTAAGTATGGTTGTAGCTGGAAGATTGTTTCATCTAAATTTCAACTAATGCAAACACAAAAGATGACATTTATTCAGGAATCTGATGCAGACGATGATATTGAAGATGAAGAAGATGATGACGATGTAATTGATAGCGAAGCTCTTAACAACCTTAAGGTTACTGAAGATAATAAAGAAGAAGAAGAGGAGGAAGAAGAAGAAGAGGAAGAGGAGGAAGAAGATGAGGAAGAAGAGGATCCTGAGCCTGAGCCCGAACCCGAACCCGAACCTGAACCCGAACCTGAGCCTGAACCAGAGCCGGTTAAGAAGCCAGTAAAGAAAGTTGTAAAGAAGACCACGACTACAAAGTAAAATAAAAGTCTAAATAATTTAAATTATTAATAAAATAAAAATAAAAACTTATTTTTTTAAGTTAGAAATATAATAATTCCTATAACAAACGCCATAACAAGAGTACCGACAAAAGTATTATTTTCATTTTCATCTATTAAAGAAATATTAATAGGCAAAGTTTTAAAAATTATGTCAAATACTTTATATGAAACATTTTGTGATAATATTATAAATAATATGGATGCTGTTACAGCAGATTTTAACTTTAATGAATATTGAAAATCATTACTTTTTACCTTTTCTTTTTTTTCAATAACATGTTGTTTATCTTGTAAATCCATTGGTGTTATAAGCATTTTCTTACTATATATTACTATTTAATAAATTAGAATATAGATAATATACAAAAAATATATCATTATTATTCAATGATATTTGTGGGAAATTAGAAGGAGCTTCTATTTCAAGTATCCATTGGGGTAAATTTTCATAAAAAGAATCTGAAAAAAGTGCTAATGATTTTATAAAATTGCAACATAATAAATAATTATTATCATAATTTGTAAAAAGTTTTATTATTTCTTTTGCAAAACCAAAATGATAGTCGTTCTCATTAATATCAAATGATTCCGTAAAGTATTCATTTATATTTTGAATATCGGATGATATATCTTTAAAAGCACATATGATATTAATACATTTTCTGTATGATATTTTTTCAAACCATTTTACATCATTATAGAAACCAGCTTTTTCCATTATAAAAGAAACATCAGTATATGCTTGAGTTGGTGTCTGCCATATTATATCATTTTGTATTTTTTTTTGTAAATTGTTAAATTTGATAAAAATATTTAAACGATTGATTACACTCCTTGGTATTTTTTCTTTAGTATATGGATTATGGGTGCTATGATTCTTAATATAATATTCTAATTCAATTGCATCAAAAATGTATACATGTTCATTAGAATCTTTATATCCAAATCTCATATTTTCAGGTATACATATTATGTCTTCAAATGTAAAAGGATCTTGTTGATTTTCTGAGATATATTTACTATATTCTGTTACAATTTTATAAAGTTGTTTTTTAAAAAATCTTTGCAAAATAATAATTTTATCATTATGATATTGATTTATATCAATTGTTTTTTTAATAATGTCATGTAAAGAACTAATTAAATATCTTTTATTATATGCTTTTTTCCTGAATTTTATATTATTTAGGTAATTATCAATAGTTTTTTTTGAAAATATATAATGAATAATATGAATAAATAAATGTTTTTTATACTCTATACTGTTATTCTTTATTTCATTTAAATCATAATCAAATGTATCATTACTGTAAATATAATTTACCAGACTATATAAGTTTGAAAATAAATCTGTACTATCCATTGATTTATTTAATATATTGAATATATACCTTTGTTTATTGTAATGATGTTTACAATATTGAGATGATTTAAATGTTTTATTATTACATTTACGAAAGCATCCGTGTAAAGGTATAAAAATACAGGTGTTTTTACACATAGTTGTAAAAAATCCTTTGTTTGTATTGTTAATAAATGGCTATATTTTTTAAATAGGTGGTAGTTCTATATCATTTTCAATGCAAATATTATAAATATCTACATAACTTGAATGATCGTTGTTTTCAATCAAATTTATAATTGTTCTTTTAATCATTTCATCAATATTTGTATTAGTAATATATGTAATTAAATCATAATTATCACTGATATACATATAATTCATATCATTAATGATATCGTCAATATCCATAATAGATACGTTACTTGACATTTAATATAATATATCATTTTTTATATTTTTAGTAATATTCCTGCATTTTTGTAGCTAAAGTAATCATATAGTTTATTATTAAGAAGAACATACTTTTTATTGTTTTTCATAACAACTTGTCCTTTGGCTTTTCTGGATACTTGTAGTTTTTGATGTTTTTGGATTTTTTTGTCATCAGAAATATTAGATGTATAAGATAACTCATCATCATTTACATTGACTGCCCAATTGTAACATTTATAACCGTTTTGTATAGGTTTGTTTTGAATAGAATTAATGATACAATCAAACGAAGCAGATTTTAACATATTAAGAAATTCTTGTATAATAGATTTCTTTTTATTAGCTATGTTTAATATGTGTTCATCTGTTGTTAACCCATTATCTTTTGTTTTAAGAGTGAAATCTTTTTCAAGTTGTTTAGGTGTTAATTTCATAATATAAGTAAATATTTGAACGTTTCTATCAGAAACTGGTAGAGTTTCGTGAGAACATGTACGAACAGCTCTTCCAATTACTTGATCTATTCTTACTGAATTCCAGAAATATTCCATAATAAGAACTCTGCGAACATTTTTTAGAGATATACCTTCAGCACCAGATTGTGTAATCATCATTATTTTTACAAGTTTTCCATATAATTGATCTCTGTCTGTTAATTGTTCCAATATACTTTCTGGTAATAGTGAATATGAACCATTAAATAGATTCATTAGTATATTTGTTTTCATTCTGTCGCTATTAAAAATTACATATCTTCTATTATCATATTGTTTATCGAGTACAGAAGGATCTTCTATTATATATCCCTTGTCTGTCTTTTTGATTGTAATTTCTTTGTAACCGTTTGTGTCAAGAGATTTTGAAAATATTCCAAGGCCTTCAGCTGTTCTAAATTGTGAATATACTAAAACTGTTCCTGGTGATTCTTCTATGTCTTGTATCATTTTGGCATATTTAGGACTATAATGTTGTGATAGATTTTCAATTGATAAGTAATCTTCTTTATCTAACTCTGAAATAGAATTGTTTAAGCTTTTTTCATATTCTGTCTTTATATTTTTCAATAGTTCTTTATCTTTATCATTTTCATCCTCGTCATCATCTTCAATATTTAATTCTTTCTTTAAAACAGCTCTAATGTCTTGGGGAAATTCTCGTTTAATTTTTTCTGGAAAAGAGAAATTACAAACCATTCTGCTAAAAGCTCTATATACAGATGACTTTTCACCAAGTAAATTATTTCCTTTGTTAATTTTAGCTTTTTTATTTTGTACATCATCTATTTTCCTTTCTTTTTCTCTAACATCAGCGTAAATATTTAATTGATGTGGTGTCATATCAAGGTATTGTATTTTATTAGGAAGAACATCTGGGAAAAATTCAGTTCCAGATGTTTTATAATAACTTAATGTTCCAAGAACTCTTCGTTTGAATAAATCTATATTTTTAACAGCTAAATTATCAGAATCAGAAGTATCTATGAAAACTTTATTAAATTCATCTTGACTTGCTGGTAATGCATAAAAACTATTATTAGTTATTTTTACTCCAACTTTTAAACCGTTTTCTTTATTGAAAGTTTCTACTATTTCTTCTAAAAGTTTATTTTCAGATGATTGCCATTTTTCGAAAATTATATTATTATTTTCTTTAACATATCCTTGTGGTAATAAAGTTATGTTGATTTCTTTTTTAGAAGATGAATAATTTATAATATCTATATATTTAAATAAATCATTCTTTGCGAGAATGGTTTCAAGTTCTCTTGTAGTTTTTTCAACAGATGCCTTAAGAAGTTTAATAGTATATTCCTTCATTTCGCCTCGAATCAGATTAATTAATGAAGCTATTTCATAAGGATTATTAATGATTGGAGTACCAGATAATAATACAAACTTACAATCTTTTGCAGACATTAATAGATTGTAAATAGCTCTGGCTAATTTTGAGCCATTTACAACTCTACTTATAAAATTATGAACTTCGTCAATGACAATAAATGAATTATCAAATCCTTTCTTTTTATATTCATTTACATTATTTCTTGTAAGACCATTATAACTAATAAAATTGTATCGATTGTTAATTATATCTTTTATGATTTCATTAACAGTCTCTTTATCTTCTCTATTAAGAGAATTATATGATACTTTTTCTTTAATGATTGTTGCGTTTTGTAAATCATTTTGATATAAAGGAACCCATATCATATTTTTTTTAACAAGTTTTTCACTAATAGCGTATTTTTTGCTGACTTCTTTTTTATCGGATACTTTTATCAAAGTCCATGATTTTTTCATACTAAGACCTATTTTTGATATTTTCATAAGTTCATTTTCATAATTTTGTGCTAATGAAGCAGGTGTTATTATAAAAACTTTTTTTCTATCTATATACCCTTCAGCAGCTGCAATAGATGCAGCAGATTTACCAGAACCAAGTTCGTGATATAATATAATTCCTCTATAAGGACTATTAATTTGTACAAAATCTCTTACAATTCTTTGTTGTGGAAATAAAGATATAGCATCAGAGGAAGCATCGCATTTATCTTGAGAACATTCACAAGCTTTTTTTACTTGTTTTATAGGATATTTAGAAGGATGAAATGTCTCATAAGCATATTTATTAAATCCGATACGATTCGGTAGTTTCCAATTATCTGGAGTTATTTCCAAGTCCATTATATATTCTATATGTATAGAATAATTAAATGTTTAATTATTTCAATAGTTTAATTGATAATATAAAAATACAATATTATAAATTAGCAAATCCGAAAAAGACTAATAACAAATATGTTTCATATGATAATATGGTAATTAAACATCATAAATTGGATAAAAAAATAGTTTTGATGTACATTAAACAGTTGAAGAATATTTATTATAAATATACCGATGACAAGTTATATAATGATAGATTGTATCATCTTTATGCTGAAAAAGATGATTTTGATAATAATGATACTGCTTACGATGATGACGAAAATATTAAAATATTTGATAAATATGTTATAGAATATATTAAAAATAGAAATCAAATTGTTACGTATATGATGTATAAAAATAAAAAAATAAATATAAAGACAAGTTTAGAAGATTTACAAGATATAAAACAATCTGAGAATTCAATGGATATATTATTTACAATAGATATGAAAGATAATGATATCTTATCATATTATTTTAATAATGAAAAAGATGTGAAAGCTATTGTTTTTAGTATGATTTTTAAATTTAATAATAGTTTTGTAAACATTGAAATACATTCTCCTGCAAAAGTTCATCCATTATTAATGGTTGAGACTATGTATAACAAAAACTAATTATTCTTTTTCTCATAAATTGTTTCTTCTTCTGAAGTTTGTTCTTCTTTGTCTTCATCTGTATTATCACAATCATCTTTATTATTTGTATTATCATTAGTATTTGGACTATCGCTCGTACTATTATACGTAGCATTATCAACTACATCTTCTTCTGTATCGTCAGAATTGTCCGAACCATTATCAACTACATCTTCTTCTGTATCGTCAGAATTGTCCGAACCATTATCAACTACATCTTCTTCTGTATCGTCAGAATTGTCCGAACCATTATCAACCGCATCAGATTCTGATACAATATATGTAGAATTGTTTATTGGTGTATAGTTTTCAACATTTTCTTCTTCAATTTCTTGCTGTCTAATTTTTTCAATGAATTCTTTATTTTTTTGAATGATATTTTCAAGAAAAGTATTGAATCTTCTTCTTTTTCTCGAATTAATTCCAAATACAATGTTTTCATTTACAAGTTCTATATTTTTATACTGTAGAGATAGTATATATTCTGAATAATAGGGAAACATTAAATTGAGAATTACATAAAAATTTATTAGCATATTGTTATAAATACAATACAAACTATCAAATGTATTCATTGTTATTTATATTTTAGTACGTATATCTTTATATATTTTAATATAGGTTTATAATAAAGAAGAGACCAATGGATAATAACGAATATGAGAAAAAAATTATATATGTAAATTCTGATCATGCTACTTTTTCACCAGGAAATGATTATAATATGATTTTTGATATTGTTGATACTATAAAAGATGTTGTTTTCATAAAAGTGTTGAAAAGTGAAGTAATAATAGATATAAATGGGTTGACAAATACGAAGATAAATAATTCTGCAATAAATGATTCTGATCCTATTTTTATTAGTTTAAATGACTTTTATAGAATTACCACACAGATAGGTGGAAATAGTGTTAAATACTTTGACATGATAAATATTAATTTAACTGAAAAATTTGGAGGAAATGTACCAACTGCTACTGTTTCATTTAAAAATGGTACTCAAGCACCTAACTTTTGCAATGATAATAGTGACGTATATCGCTTATTAAATGATACAACTATGAAGAAATTAAATATATCACTTTATGATAAAAATAATAAAAAAATACAAAAGGTTGACATAAAAGGATTTAATATGACGCTGTGTGTGTATTGTAGTCGTAAAAAAACTTCACAATTTTAATCAATAAATATAAAAGAGTACATACGAAAGATAAATAAAGAATTTTATAAAACTTTTATAAAAATTATGAAAAAACAAAGTTATGTACTCTTTTATTTAGCGGATAAAAAGAACATAACACCTAATAGTAGAATTACTATTGTCATAATTAGAATTACAATTGATGCAAAGTTAATCCAGAAGAAAAGATCTCTTCTTATATCTTCGCTACAGTCACAATCAGAATTACGAAGTTGATATAAATAATATACTGCAAAGAAGATATTAATTAATGATATGAAACCAATGAAACTAACAGTAGTTCCGAAAACGGTGTTTAGTTTTTCATTATCAAAAGCTGAATAAATGCTAAGTATTATGCCCAGAGGTATAGAAACCATTAAAATGTATTTTAAAAAGTCTCTTCTGTAATCATTGCTACAAGTACAATTTGTTTTTTCCATTTTCAATATCCAAAATAACATTGAAACGTTTACAGCCATCATAAAAAGCATTAAAACGAAAGAAAGAAGTGTCATATATGGATGTCTTTCAAATCTTTTAAGAAGTGTTTTCATTTTTCTATTCTAATAATGTTGTAGAAAATTAAATTACTTAAAGATTTAAGTTCATATATTAGATACGAAAAAGATACGAGATTAATATATGGTTAAACAAGAAGATATTGCTGCAGGTTTTGATGTAGGAACAACCACAAGTTGTGCTGCAATTTGGATAAATGATAGAGTAGAAATTATTCCCGATTTTCAAACAGGATCACGAATCATCCCTTCATATGTTTCTTTTACAGATGAAGAAAAATTGGTTGGAGATGCTGCCAAAAGTCAATCAACTTTAAATCCTAAGAATACTGTATATGATGCTAAGCGTCTAATTGGTAGAAAGTTTGATGATACAAATGTTGTAGAAGATGCTAAACTATGGTCTTTTAATGTAACTGGTGATAAAGATAATAAACCATTGATTAATGTGAAATATAAGAATGAAGATAAGCAATTTCATCCTGAACAAATTTCAGCAATGGTTATTCAACGTCTAAAAGAAACTACAGAAGCATATCTTGGACATCCTCTTAAAAAAGTTGTTATTACTGTACCAGCTTATTTTAATGATTCACAAAGGCAAGCTACAAAAGACGCTGGTGCAATTGCAGGTCTCGAAGTTCTTCGCATTATCAACGAACCCACTGCAGCGGCAATTGCATATGGTCTTGATAAAACTGATTCTAAAAAAGAGAAAAATATTCTTGTATTTGATTGCGGTGGTAAAAATGTTCTGCTACCTATGGTTGAAGCCCATACTCCTATTACATGTTGTTAAATATTAGGAGGAAGTCGGTTAATTGCTGGAAACTTCTAAAGCATTATCTACCACAACAGAATGCGCGAGCATATATGTGAAGGTTTGAAAAAGATAATGATACATATTATATTTATAAAAAGTATAATCACTGAAATGGACAATCAGCAGCCAATCCAGATAGTGATATCTGGCCGGTTCAACGACTAGATAAAGTAGTGTAAATTACATGAAATATCCACGAATGCCGACATTTAGTTAGTGTTAATATATAAAAAAATGATATATTTGTATATTTAAATGATATGAAATGGAAGAAAGACAAAAGATAATTAATAATATTCTTGATATATGTGATGATGATGGAAACAGTTTAAATATAAATAATATTAAAATAGAATTTTCTTGTAATAAATACTCTTCTAAAAAGAACAGTATATATCATGTGCTATTAAATGGTAATCATCTTTCAAAAAGACATAAGTATTCAATAAAATATAAATGTCTAACTTGTGATAATATTAATATTATTGGAACAACACAATTTTTAAGAAAAATTAATAAATGTTCTTATCATTGTTATGTTTGTTGTAATAAAGATGAAATAAAGCGAGATAATCATAGCATAATGATGAAAAATGGTATATATAATAAAAATGATTTAGAATCATATTCATATATAGATTATCGTAAATTCAGTGAAAAGATATTTAATGAATATGATGATGATTTTAAAGATAAATATTTTGAGTATCATTTAACAGAAGAAGATTATAAGAGAATATCTAAAAACATTTTAAGTTTTCAAAATGGTAAGCACTTAATAAATGATAATATTGAATACTGGCCTATTTATAAAACTAACAACCAGATGTTGTTTACTTGTATGTTTTATGACAAGACAAATGAATTATTATTTCGTCCTAATCAACCTATTATGAAATGTAGTAATTGTGAAATGACTTGGAGAGCAAAAATATTGGAAAGATTTAAAAATTGTCATAAAATATTGTGTAATAACTGTACATTATGCAACAAGACATTTAAAATAAGAAATACAAAAAATATTATCAATCAAGTAATTACATATCAATCACAGTTAGAATTAAAATTCATACAATGGTGTTCTAAAAATAACATAGTAGTAAAAAATGGACCATATATCCCATATATAATAGATGGGGTTGAAAGAATTTATCGCGTTGATTTTCAAGTTCAAGATATTTTGATTGAAATAAAAGATAATCACGTATGGCACAGAGAACAAGTAAATTCTGGAAAATGGAATAAAAAAGAAGAAGCTGTATACCAAGAAATTGAAAAAGGAAAATATAAATCATATCATTTAATAATGCCAAAAAATTGGATTAAAAGTCTAAATAACATTTTAACACTAATTAAATAAGATATAGTCTAAACTCATATGAAAGTATGAGAAATAACAGTTAAATGCTGTTATGATAATAAGTCGTGTTTGGGAACACACGATGTGTCAATTCTTACCCTTGATGGTGGAATTTTTGAAGTAAAAGCAACTGGTGGAGATACTCACCTTGGTGGTTCTGATATTGATAACGTAATTGTTGACCACCTATGTGATGAGATTCAGAAAAAGATGAAAAAAGATGTAAGACAAAATGCAAGAGCTATGAAGAGACTTAATATTGCTGCTGAAAAAGCGAAAAAGAATCTATCATCATCAGCTACTACTACAATTGAGGTAGATTCTCTATTTGATGGACAAGATTATGTTACAAATCTAACACGTGCTAAATTTGAACAACTTGCTGATCCAATTTTCCAAAGAACAATTGAACCTATTAACCGTCTTCTACAAGATGCTAAGATGTCAAAAGGAGATATTGATGAGATTGTTCTTGTCGGTGGTACAACTCGTATCCCAAGAGTACAAGAACTTCTTTCTGGATTTTTTAATGGTAAATCACTGAATAAAACTCTTAATCCAGACGAAGCTGTTGCATATGGTGCTGCAGTACAAGCAGCTATTCTCACAGGACAAGGAAATGATAAGACAAACGAATTGCTATTGCTTGATGTAGCTCCTTTGTCACTTGGTATTGAAACAGCTGGTGGAGTAATGACAAATATTATTGATCGCAATACCACTATTCCTACAAAGAAATCACAAACATTTTCCACTTATGCTGATAACCAACCTGGTGTAGATATTAAGATTTATGAAGGAGAACGTAAATTTACAAAAGATAATAATCTTCTTGGTAGTTTCCATTTGGATGGAATTCCACCTGCTCCAAGAGGTGTACCGCAAATTGAGGTATCATTTGATATTGATGCAAATGGTATTATGAATATTACTGCTCTTGAAAAGAGTTCAGGAAAATCAAATAACATCTCTATTACAAATGATAAAGGAAGATTGACTCCAGAACAAATTGAAGAAATGATTAAGAAAGCTGAAGAATTCAAAGAAGAAGATGAAAAGAAAAAAGAAAATATTGATGCAAAGAATGGACTTGAAAATTATCTATATAATTTGAAGAATTCTGTACTCAAAGAACCTGAAAATCCAGAACAAAAGAGCCCTTCATTTGATGAAGTTAAGACTGAAGCAGAACCAATCATCACAGATGCATTGAAATGGTTTGAAGATAATGATAAGGCTTCTACTGAAGAATATAAACAAAAACAAAAAGAAGTAGAGGATAAAATGGCTCCTTTGATGGGAAAACTATATGGAGCTCCATCTCCTGGAACTGAAGGTGCTCCTCCTCCGCCACCTCAACCCACAGTAGACGAGGTTGATTAAAAAATTGATATTTTTTTTTACTTAAATAATTATTACAATATTATAATTATGCAAGGATTGAAAAACTTAGGTGCTACATGTGCTGTGAATAGTCTTATTCAGATTATTTGTAGAAATGAATATCTCAGAAAGAGTGTTTTGGATAATGAATGTAATCCGGATACTTTATCAAATGATTTGAAAGAAATATTAGATTTAATGTATAATCAAAATAATTCTATAAGTCCAAAAAAATTTATATTAAAACTTTATAAAACATTTGAAGGATTCTTTAGATTAGGAGAACAATTAGATATTGCTGAATTATGGATGGTATTACATGATAAATTTTGTTCCGAATATGGTATTTCTATTAATTCAAATAATATTGAAATTAAACATCCCAATATTTCAACTGAAAATAATAAACAAATCTCGCAATCTCAAGAAATCGTATCATATTGCAATTATACTATAGATAAAATAAATAATAATAAAATCAGTAAATGGCAAAATATATCTCAAGGAATCCTTTTGAATATGACTACATGCTCATGTTGTAAGAAAGTACTATATAATTTTGAACCATTTATTAATATTCCTATAGATGTAATTGATAATGCAAATGTAGTATCTATGTTTAAAGAATATCTATCCCCTCGTTCTTGCGAAGGAGATTGGTATTGTGAGCATTGTAAAGAACGTACAAAATATCTTAAAAGAGTTAAAATATGGAAAATGCCAAAAGTTTTAATATTTTTAATAAAACGATTCAATGAAAACTTTTCTAAAAATAATTCAAGCATTAATATTAATGATAAAATATGTATCAAAAAAGGGTCTATATTAAATAATATGTCAAATGATTTTAATTATGAGCTATCATCTGTAGCATTACATTATGGTAATCTTCATGGAGGTCATTACTGTTCTATTTGCAAAACTGATGAAGAATATTACTTATATGATGATTTAAATGTCACAAAAATAAATGATGATTTTTGTAAAAACAATAGAGAAGCTTATATGGTAATATATTCAAAGGTTATTTAAGGTAAAACAGGTTCTTTATAGATTCCACTTATATTTTTAATATATACCTTCTTAGAGAAGTGAGTGTCACAATCTATATATAATTTACCATCTTCTATTCTGAAAATTGGGTTATTGTTTTTATCTGCAATACGAATATTACCATCCTTCACATTTATCATAGAATGATTACTGGTATTTGCAATACGAACATTTCCGAAAATATTTAAAGTATATTCATTTAAATAGTCTTGTGTAGGTTGTTTAGAAGGTTGATTAATTCTAATATATTCTGGTAGAATTTCTTCTGATTCTGGTGTTTCAACCGAACTTAGTATTTTTTGTTTGAAAAAGTCAACACTACTATTTCTGTTATTTTGATTCGCTATGAAATAACTGTCATAATATGGTAAACCAATACTCATATGTAATTCATGATTATTATAAGTTGCAGGAGGTGTTATTTCTGTGGTTTTACACTCTATATTCACAGTTCCTTGTGTTCCTATTGAAAAAATATTATCTTGATTTATATGCTGATATACACAAGGACGATATCCTGTACTATATCCTTCATTAATAAAATGTTTACCAACATCATCATTCAATATATCTGTTGATAATTGTAATCTATCGTTATTTATATTTAAAAAATAACTTCTTGTAGTATTTTGAATAACAAAATATGGAGAATATATATCATTTTGCGATTGAATTGTAAAAGAAGGATTTTTAGAAGATGAATTATTTGTAATTACTAACCCATTATTTCTTTCATATGATCTTATTGTTTGTGTTCCTTGAATATACCTATAAGTATTATCTAATGTATCTGTATTAATAATACATTTTGTATTATAATTTATTGCATTATTATTAAATGATGAGTAATCGCTATACATTGTTTCGAAATAAATATTAGAGGTGTATAAATTACTTGAATGTAAATTACTTGAAACAGATGAATAAGCATTAAGTGATGTACAATATAAATCATCTGCATTTATTGGAACATTGTTTCTCGAAATAATTTTATTTACTTCTAAATTATCAATTAAACAATTTCCAGGAGAATATAATAGATAATTTGTATTTTCAGGAGCAGGTGACCCCAAAGACAAAGTTCCTTTTGCTGAAATAGATGTTAAATATTTATTATTTGATGTCATATACATAATATCTGGTGCAGGTATTACAGTAGGAACAGTAAACTTATAGTTATTTAAAAGATATGCAAATGTATCTTCTGAGTATTGTGGAGATTTATATGTTTCTACGTATAAATTTACCTTAAGAATATAATCACTTGTAGAAACTTTATTATTAACAACAGGACCATATGCTGTTATATATTTTATTGTTTTATTTAAATCTTGACTATTTTCCAATGGAGTAGCACCTAATACAATTTTTATAAATGTAGAACCATTTATGTTACCAAATTCTGGATTATTCGTAGCATTAAAAATTTTATTGTAAGTATTTTCAAATGTTAAATTGGTATAATTGTTTGTAATTGTTTGATATATTTCCTCTCTACATAAAAATAAATTAACAGTTAATATTCTATAATTTATACTGTTAAAGTTTTCTGTTGAAAATGAATAAAATGATGTTACATCATTATTAGTATTATATAATTCTTTTAATATAATATTTGGATTGAGTTGAGGTATATGAAATTTACCATTTATTACAAATCCTGCATCTACTTGAGCAATCCCAGATATATTAAATAGATTGGTTGATTTCATATTATTACCATTTACACCACTTACATCAAAATATCTATAATTATTCATATCATTCTCAAAATTATCATTAAATATAGATCTCGTTAAAAATATATATTCATTTACCTGATCTTCCGAATATGCTGTTGGAATTTTATATACATTGGTATTTACGAATATTTCTTCATTATTTTGATCAGATTTAATATTTTCACTATATACTGTATTTAAAATTTTTACAACATTACTAGTATTTCTAAATTCTTCATAATTCATATCAAGTGTTAATAATGGTTGATTTCTTACATGTTGACCAGTATAATCATCCACGCGTTTTAAGTGTAATCTACCTTTTGGTATATTTGTTCCTATACCAACATTTCCATATTGATTCATATAGAATCTATCACCATCTAAATAACCCTTGTAATTTATAATATTACTTGATACATTTGATAAAGATATTGCTGCACTTGGATTAGTTACTCCTATACCAACAAATCCATCTTTATTAATAGTTAATACTCTTATTGGATTGGATTGTGAACCATCAGAATTGATATTTATTTTATTTAAATTGATAAAATCTTTTGTTTTATAGTATTTATTTATTTCAATAGAAATCTCATCAGTATCTGTCAAAGAAAGTGTGTTATCTACAATAAGATTGTTTTTGAATATCATACTTTCTATAACAGCTGAAGTATAAGTAGCATTCTCTATTTGAAGTTCATTATTACCAATTGATGAAATTTTATTTACATATAATACCCCATCATTAATATATACATTGGAATTGATATTTATATTATACGAATCAATGTCTAAAATTGTTTTTTTGTTAAAATCTTTTATAATAAATGAATTTTCATTATGAAGATAAACATATAAATTACTGTTTACAAAAGTATAATGATTGCTTGTCGATATCAAACTTTTAATATTAATATCATCAAATGTATTAAAATTAGTATATACATTAAAATTATCTGAATTTAAATCAACTAAGTCTTTATTATTTGCTATATTATGAAAAACAAAATCGTTATTTTTTACACCAACATTATATAAATTTTCATATGTAATAAATGTTTCGTTTAATTCTGTTTTTAAGCGAATTATTTGAGGATCTGATGAAGAATTTAAATACAAAGTATTGTTATAATTTAAGTTTTTGTAATCAGTAGATTGGCCTACAATGTGTATTGACATCTTTATATAATTGAAATATAATATCTGTTGCTTAAGTACAAAAAGTTAACATTTTGATTGGGTATTTAAAACAAAATCTATATAAGGAATATATATATTATATATACATCGTGAAAACGAACATGTTTCATAATTATTAATTTTTTTTATACAAAATACTGCCCCTTTGTGGGTAAATATGCCACTGTGTCCGAGTCTGGTTAAGGAGTCTGACTTAAGATCAGATGGACGTAAGTCCGCGCGCGTTCAAATCGCGTCGGTGGCATTTTTACTTTTTATAGCAGTATTTTTAAAAATGACATATATTAGCAAATAATAATTATTATGTAAAGTTTTATGGTGGTATTTATTCAAAGTTTTATGGTGGTATTTATTCAAAAATTGCAAAACATTCTGATGATTATTATAATGAACTTATTCAAAAATCTAAAAACTGGGATGATGTAATGTTAGAATTAAAGTTTACAACTTTACAAATATTTAAAAATGTGAAAGAACATTTGGATAAATTAAATATTGATTATTCTCATCTAAAAAAACCGACTACATTTAGAACAAATTCAAGATATACATTAGAAGAAATTTTAGTTGAAAATAGTTCTTATACAAATATGATACAATTGAAGAGAAGACTTATAAAGGAATATGATTGGAAATATGAATGTTTCGGGTGTAATAAATCTACATATTCAAATAATTGGGTATCAGATGTTCCTATTCCTTTAGAAATAGACCATATAAATGGCATTCATTCTGATAATAGAATTGAGAATATCAGATTTTTTGGCCCAAATTGTCATTCATTTACAGAAAACTATAAAGGAAAAAACATGCATATTGCAGTTAAAAATAAAAAAGCAACTATGTAATTGTAAATCTATAAATACAACCATATTGTTGTATGCCTTATTATAATTTTTATAAACTTCATTAAAACTATCTTGTACATATAAATAAGAGAATACAATGGAAAAAGATAACTCTTCATTATAATACTCTAATAAACTTGATATAGCTATTTGTTAGTGCTGGATAAATAATATTACATATAATAAAACATGAATTATTTAGATTACATATATATTATTACACCTGTATTATTAGCAATTATAATAAACGCAACTATATATTTATTGGGATGGAATAGTAAAAATAACAAAAATAAATTACTACCACCTGGCTGGATGATAGGAACTATATGGATCATTATATTTGGATTCTTAGGTATGTTCTTACAAATTGCTATAAAATCAAAGGATTATGTTACAATTATGCTATTATCAATTTTGATTTTAATATGCCTCGCATATCCATTTTACACAAATGGACTTAAAAGAAATGCTCAATCGGTAAAATATGATTTTATTATTCTGATTTACATACTTGTAATGACATCTATTATTTTTTATAAAAATCGTGATAAAAACATTGTATATATGTTACCTATTATAATATGGGTTTCATATGTAAATATTGTGGATTTTTTAACGAAACAATAAACCGTGTTTTTTTATAAAAAACTTTAATATATTTATATTGTAATGTCAGTGTTTAATTCTTTTGATGATACATTATGTATTATATATGATAATGATATTAAATCAGTAGACGTATTCTTAGATTTAAATATTCCAGTTAAATTTTTTGATAATATTAATAGTCAATTTGAAGCTCATATAAATGTTATAAAATATGCTCAGAATAATAAATACAATTGTATAATTGTATTTGAAAATAATATTTTACCATTACCTTGTTATAAAGAAAGTATAATTTCAGATATATTGGATTCTACGAAAGATGAGGATTGGGATATAATATATTTATCAAGAGATAGTTTCTACAATCCTATTACAAATGCAATAATTTATAATAAAACATCTTTTGATAAGATATTAGAAGATTACAATGATTACATTGATATTGTAGATTATAATACATATGTAACTAAATACATACAATTAAATTGTTTTGTATCTTCTAAATATATTTTTACAAAAGATACTATAATAAATAGACTAATAAATAATGAAGATATAATCAACTTTTTTTATAAGTATTATGGACTTTTATTACTATGTATTATTACATATTTGATAAAACTATATGTAAGAAATAAAAAGGTGTATTATATAAGCAAAAAAAATATATAATTATATTATAGAAAATGGAAAATTTAGATGATACTATACAACAGGTAGATTGTTCTTCTGATATGATAAAGATATTATATTCATCGGGAGCAATCGAAAGTTTATCTAATGACTCTGTGACTTATAATAAAATGTATGAAACTTGGATTAAAAATAATGATGTGTTTATAACAGACAAATATAAAATAGAGATGAGAAATATCTCTCTGGTATATTTACAAAAAAACAAGGCTTGTTTAAATGAACTTTCAATGTTTTTCCAACAGAAAAATAATGACAAGGTAAAAGATTTTTTGACATATATGCGGAATAGAAAAACTCTTTTAGAAACGGAACGTCAAAAATGGAATAAAAACGTTTAAAAAAATAAAATTAATATTATTTAAAGATAAATATGCGTTTATGTTTATTGTTATTAATAATAGCATTTAACATATTTAATACGCTATCATATAATATATACGTTGGTTCAACGGGTATTCTTTTTCCATATTCACTTGGAGCCCTTGCTTATATTAAAACTCGTGTAAAAAATAATGATTATTATTTATCAGGTATATCAGGTGGTTCATGGTGTTCTATATTATTTCATTTTGAAGATAATTTACAAAATCATGATAAATTATGGAATACATTTATTAAAGATAATAGAACTATTAGTATACTAGACCAAAATAGTATGAAGAAAATGCAAAATGAAGTTTCTAAGACAATGATAGAAAGATATAAAAATAAAGATATAAAAAATATTCCAATATCAATAATTGTCACAGAATTACAAAAATTTGGGATTCCTAAAAATATTGCAATAAATGATTTCGAAAATATAGAGGATTTGATTAATTTGTCATTATGTAGCTCGTATATTCCATTTATTTGCGGCAAAGGATTATATAAAACTTATAAAAATAAGAAATATGTAGATGGTGCTATTTTTCATAAAAAACCTAAATGCGATGAAATTGATATTGATATCGATAAACTTCTTAGAGAAAGAAGATTTCAAATAAATCATAGACTTTCAATTGATATTGACAAGTCGCGGTATTTATTTAATTGTGGCTGGGATGATGCTAAAAATATCATATAATTCTAAATATTTAAAAAAATGACAAAAATATATAAATAATTATTCAATATACAATATAATATGTTGTTAAACTTCGACAAATCAAAATCTATTATTCTCGTAGATAGTAGTTATTATGTTTTCTATCGTTATTTTGCAACATTACGATGGTTTATTTTTCAAAAGAAAGAAATTAATGTAAATGAAATAACTACTAACGAAGAATATGTAGCAAGTTTTATAAAACACATGAATGCAGATATTAATAAAATTTGTAAAAAATGGAATACTGTAAAAACGAATATTGTATTTTGTTGTGATTGTCAAAGATGTAATATTTGGAGAAATGACATTTTTCCTGAATATAAAGGAAATCGTGTAACAAATGATAACTTTAATAGTAGTATATTCAATGTGTTTTATGATAATCTTGAAAAATTAGATTTGAAAAAAGTTCAATATGATCGTCTTGAAGCAGATGATGTAGTTTATCTTTTACAAAATAAACTTAAAATTGATTATAATATTGTAATTATATCTAATGATAATGATTATTTGCAACTATCAGACATTAATGTAGATATATATAATATGCAGTTTAAAGATATCACAACAAGAGGACAAAATAATCCTAAAATAGATCTTTACTATAAGGTTATATATGGTGATAAAAGTGATAATATTACAAAAATTTTGAATACTATTACAAAAGATAAGGCATTGGAAATTTCAAAATGGGATGAAAAGGATATTAAAAAATGGGTAAAAAAAGAAGGGTGTCTTGATAAATTTAATTTGAATTTAAACCTTGTATCATTTGAAAAGATTCCAACTGATATTAAAGAAACTTTTTACAAAACTGTATCAATTTGATACAACGTTTGAGTTATTATTATAAGGATATTTTGTTTTATTTTTATTTATGTAAATCAAAGATTTTTTCTTATATAATTTTTTTTTGCTTTTCTTCTTGTCATAAGTAGGGCGTATTGTAAAATGTTTTTCAGGTATTTTTTTTATATTACTATCGTCTATATCGTCACAATATTCAATAGAAATAGAATGTGAATCATCTGTATTATCATATTGTTGCGATATTAAAGATGATTCTCTTGGTCTAATTATTTGCGTTTTTGTTGCATTTATTGGTGATTGTCTGGAAGATTGAATAGGAGACATTTTCGCAATTTTTATAATAGCTTCCCTTAATTTTCTTGCAGGAGGTGTACCCATATTACTATCAGATATATAGAAAGAGTTTGAACCATTTGAATCACTTTGTGATGATTTATTGCATTCATCTTTAGGAGAGTTTGTAAAATAACTCCAAAACTTCTTTTTCTCCTTTTTTGTATTTGTTAGCAAAAAAGGCATTTTATATTTTTTATAAGTATTTAAAATTCTCTTACGGATGTGAGATGGTATATGAAATTGTATATGCTCACATAATATATTATATTCGGTTATGATACTTATTATATCTATTTTTTCAAATTTTGTTTTGCTTTTTGCTATTTCTATATTAACTTTATTATAAGTTTTTAAAAACTTAACAGCTTGCGAACTAAAAAAGAACTCCTTTTCTGTTATTTTATACATGTTTAATATTCCTATTGAAATTGCTATTAATAAATTCAAAACCACACCTATATTTCTTATACTTTTACTCGCTTCATCATTTACAGAGTATGTATTCATCATTGATAATCCTGCAGAACAACATACAATTGGTATATTTATTGTATTTTTTATTTTTGAATAGTAAGAAGCTGTTTTATCACACATTATGTACATTATGTATGTATAATCTCTATAAGTTTCTATAGACTCACTTTCCTCATTCATAAAATTTTAATGAGGTTTTGAATCTTATCTATATATAAAAATTAAAAAAATGATAACCATTTTTTATATTAAACGTCATATATATTACTATATAAACATGGAATGTTCTAAATGTCATAAATGTATGCATAAAAGTAATTTTTCTTACAAAAACGAAAAACAAAAAATATACTATTTATACTGTGATAAATGCAGAGAAAGAGTCAATAACGATGATAAAAAAATTAAAGAGAAAGATCAATATAATTTAATAAAAACAACAAATAAAGTAAAATGTGAATGCGGAGTAACTTACATATCATTTAGAGATTATCATACAATCAGACATTTCAATTCTGTTAGACACAAAAAAGGAATGGGGGTGTAAATTATTTTCCTTTCTTATGTATGTTATATTCTTTTTTCACTTTAGTTCTTTGATATACTCCAAAAGCTTCTCGTGATTCTCGTGATATTCAAGAGAATCGTGGTTGAGCTCATCTCCTTCATAGATGATTGTTTCTAACTCGCCATCTGTGTCGATTGGGTGAGAGATTGACAACCTTATGTTATTATTATTTACCATAATGAAGTTGGTAGAGTATTCATCCAAAGGATATGTCTCAAAGACACCACTTTTGTAGTTCTTTGAAACATATTGAAAGGTATCCACTATCTTGAGGTGACACTTCTTGAAATTGTCGAAATACATTGTATTGTATTGATATTTTATTTGATAACATGTAATCATTTTTTGTTATTTTTGATACAAATTTATTTAACTTTGATATATTGTAAGTATGATTCTATTACTATAAACGCAATGATTTGTATAATAATTAATACCTTGTCTATATTATGTTCATTTTCATTTATAGGTGAATTATCTATGACTTTTGGTTTTTTTAATTTATCATATAGCTTTATAGCATTTGTTTCGGGATTTGACATATAAGAATATGTTCTACACCATTGTTCAAATGATTTCCAACGTGTATCCCACCCAAGACTTTTGATTTTAGATATGTTATATCTTTTTCCTAAATAAGGATTATCTTCTGTCATATTTGGTATTTTCGAATTTTGATATTCATAGACCTTTATACAATTGTTTAATATTTCTTTTATAGTCTTACCTTTTCCATCACAAACATTATACACTTCTCTTGAAACTGTTTCATTAGTATTTAATATTGTCATTATTGCAGAAGTAGCATCATCATAATTACACATTTCCATCCTCATATTTGGATTAACATTTATATTTGTTTTATCTAATAAATGCCAAAAATCTCCTCTATTAAATCCATATAAAGCCCCAAACCTTAAACATGTACCACCTGCTTCTTTTATAATATTTTCAAATTGATACATATAATGGTCTTTATTAACTTCACTTTCTTCTGTCACATAATTTCCATTTGATTCAATATAATGTCTACCAGAACCTGCAAATATAAGTTTGCCTTTTTTATTCCATTTAGATATTGCCTTTGTCAATGTTTCATTATAAATATTTATTTCATCAAAATACGGAGGGGCTGTGATAACCACATTTGAGAAAGTTTCATTATTATTTTCGTTTGATAATTGCGGAGTACAATTTAATTTCATAATAAAATCGTGATTTTTGGTAGTTTTTGTTTCACCTACTATTCGTATTAAAGGATAAGTTTCTCTATGTAATTTCATAACTCTTGTGCCAATTCCAGTAACACTTGCTCCAACTACGAGTAGATCTTTATTATTCATATATAATTTTAATAAAGATGGGCTAAAAGCTGATATGATTTTGAAAAATAAAATAATAAAATACAATTTCATTATTTATCATATTGGAATTATTTTTATATGAGCAAGGATTCATAAGTATATATAGGTTTGTTAAGTTTTTCATTTATTTTTTATGATAAAATCTATTATAGTAATAGTATGTAAATACTCCCATAACGAAGATCCTCATTGATGTTTTGCTCTATAACCCACATATTTTAGAAAAATATTGAATTATAGTTTAGTAATTTCTTACTTTCTTTTACCATTTCATCAATATCTGTTTTTAATTTATTCACTTCATTTGTCAAAATATTACATTTATTTCGATAATAGATTACATTGACTGCTGAGTAAAATATAATAATCAATAATGTATATAGTATATATCTATCAAGATCCTCTTGCTGACAGCTCATTGATAGTCTTGATATTGTATTTAATCATTTTTTATAAAGATTTTGGAAAAGAGTACATACGAAAAATAAATAAAGAATTTTATAAAACTTTTATAAAAATTATGAAAAAATAAAGTTATGTACTCTTTCAAACTATATAAGGCACATGTGTATCCCTGACATTGTCATTATTACATTGGATATCGATAAGTATTTTTTATCAATTATTTTTCTTGTATATATTAAACGAATTGAATTCAAAATCAAAGGAGAATGTAATAATATAAATAAATGAGATTTTGTTCCATATGGTATCAAAATGCCTAATAATAAGAAGAAAAAAGATAATAAATGCGTATGAAAAACACCTATCAATGTTGGTAATGTTTTTATTTTATATTTTTTATCTTTGTAAAGATTTATTATATCTGTATTAAGATCCTTCCACATTATTAAACTAAATACATATAGTGTTGCAGGTAAAAGAGAACAAGAATAAATATTTGATGCAATGCTACCAAGAATCAGAGATTGTGATATAATACCAGCTTTAGCTATATTTTTTAACAAAGGTATACGATTTATATAAGGAGTGTAAATATAAGATAATACGATGTTATTGACTAATAATATCTTTATTAAATAGCTTTTCATAAAATAAATTATAAGATAAAAACTAACAATATTCAAAATACTATACATTTTTAAAATATCTTCCCTTTTCAATAGTCTGTTTTTCAATATAATATCTTCATCGTCTTTATTGATTTTGTTTTTATGATTGTGATATATATTCATTATAATATAATTTGCACTAATCAATAAACTTATCATTCCCGTTAACAAAACTTGAGGATGTGCAATTGCAAAAATATTATTACTTGATATATAAGTACCAACTAAAGGTAGACCAAATGAATATGGGCTATATTTTGGTTTTGTGATTTCATAATAGTATTTGAGTTTTGGTTGAATCGTATTGGGTTTGTTGATCATTATAATTGGAGTAAATGCATGAATAGAACTGTATAACAAAAGTAAAACAAAAGTGGTTTTCTTCATATTTTTATTTTATATTAACTTTTTTATATATTATAAATTACTATTTTTTATAATACTATTTTCAATATTGTTTGTAGTAGATAGTTTATATTCTAAAAATTCATTTGTTAATTTCAAGGTTTGATTAGCTACTTGTAACATAATAATTTGCTCTCTCATTTCAGAAAGAGTTTTGTTGTAATAGATAAATGTCTCTTGATTTTTTAAGTACATTTGTTTGGATTCATTATTTTGTCTACATAATTGATCTTCAAGATTCTTAACTAAGGATTTAAGACCTTCTATCATTGCATTCTCGCAATGTTGTTGATTTGATACTTGATATATTTCAAAATCTTGTGTATGTGGATATAATTCATGATTTTTTATATTTTATATTTCTGAAATCAAAGCTATCCATTGATTTATGTTTTGACATATTAAATATGTATTACTTTATTTAATTATAATACAGTGTCATTTTTTATAATATTTATAAGGAATGGATTTTTAGTGTGTAATACATTATATATTTTTTATAAAAAATGACATTAATTCTTTCATTATATTGTTAATCATGAACGTAGATATAGAAGATTGTTCTAATAATACACATAAGGAAAGGAAATTTTCAAAAGAACAATGGGATACAATTCTTGATATCTTATCTAAAAATAAAGACAATCTCAAAAATCATAAAGACCTTTTGAAATTACGCCTTTATATTCAAAACAATTACAAAATTGTATTATCAAATAGTGAGTTCATCAAAGCATATAATTCACTTGGATATAATATTCCAGAACTTAAGAATCTTCTTACCAAAAAAAAGTCTAAGTCTAATTCTGGTGTTATTGTAGTAACTGTATTGACATCAGCGCATCCAATCTATGTTGATGAAAACGGTGTAGAAAAAGTAACTAAGTTTTCTTGCGCTTGGAATTGTCACTATTGTCCTAATGAAAAAGCAAGTGAAGATAATGGTTGGGTAGACCAACCTCGTAGTTATTTATTTCACGAACCTGCTGTATTGCGCGCGAATCAAAATAATTTTGACGCTATACTTCAATTCAGAGCTCGTATTTCTACATTGATTGATATAGGTCATACAGTTGATAAAATAGAATTGCTTATTTTAGGTGGAACATGGTGTAGTTATCACCCTAATTATCAAGAAAGATTTATTACAGAATTATATTATGCCGCAAACACCTATTATGATGTAAATCCAAGAAAAATGTTGTCTCTTGAAGAAGAAATTAGTATTAATGAAACAGCATCTCTTCATATTATTGGTCTCACATTAGAAACACGACCTGATACTATTACACTTGATGAAATAAAAAAGTTTAGAAGATATAATGCTACACGTATTCAATTAGGAGTTCAACATACTGATAATAGTGTGTTAAAGAAAATTAATAGAGGACATAATGTAGAATGTGTATATAAGGCTATCAGACTTTTAAAAGAAAATGGTTACAAAGTTGATATACACTTGATGCCAAATTTACCAGGGTCTTCTCCACAAAAAGATGCTGAAATGTTTAGGAGAGTTCTTTATGATCCAAGATTACAAGCAGACCAATTAAAAGTATATCCATGTGCAGTAGTGCCTTTTACAAAAATTAAAGAATGGTATGAAAACGGTTCATTTGTACCGTATGAAGAAGAAAAATTATATGAAGTAATTAAGGATTTCAAACAAGCAGTACAACCTTATAAAAGACTTAATAGAATCATTAGAGATATTCCAAGTTCATATATAGCAGCTGGATACAATGCAGTAAATATGCGCCAAATGTTTCAAGATGATATGAAAAAAAATAATTGGAGATGTAAATGTATCCGTTGTAGAGAAATTGGTGGAAATGAAATAGATGGTGAAATTGAACTTAAAACTATAAAATATAGAGCATCAGAAGGTGATGAATACTTTATTTCATTTGAAACTCCAAAATATCTTATCGGATTCATTAGACTTCGTATTAATACTTTTCCAAAATATACATTGGATGTTCTAAAAGATACAGCATTGATTCGAGAACTACATGTCTATTCTAATTTATCAAATGTGGGATCAAAAAATCATGGATCTTCCTTACAACATAAAGGATTTGGAAAAAGATTAGTAGCAGAAGCTGAAAGAATTGCCAAACAAAATGGAATATATAGAGTTGCAATTATCAGTGGGACAGGTGTAAGAGATTATTATAGAAAACTTGGTTATCATCTTGAAGAAACTTATATGGTAAAACAGCTAAAATCCGATTGTAATATTATGTAAATTATTTATGATCTTTATTTTCACAATATAAATATCCTCCCATATTTTCAAAAACTCTTATATCAGTTACTACGATTATTTTAATACAGTTTGGTGCAACTCTTATAATTTGTCTTATTTTTTCCTTATCTTCATCTGAATATGCATAATATACATATTTATGATTATTAGTTAAAACTACGACAATTCTGTCTTCATTTGGTGTAATATATATTTGTTTTATGCTAAAAAGATTAATAAATATTTTATCAAATTCTATTTTTTTTATAGGACCACAATTTGATTGTATTCCTTTTTCTATTGGAATATCTTTTTTCATATATTTATCTATATTATTACGAAGTTTCATTAATCTCTTTTCAGGTAATTCCATTTTGATATTGCATAGTGATGATATATAATAACAATATGATTGATGAAATATTGTATTGAATATTAAAAAATAATATAACAATCTCATTTCTATTATTTTATATTTTTCTTTTTAAGTAAGGTTTGTAATTTTACCCAACAATGTAATTGCACTTACAATGACTTCAACAGTGTTTACATTAGTTACTAAATTATTCATTGGATTCGATTTTTCAGAGTGTTTATATTTATCTAACTCGATTGTTAGTTTATCATTTTTAGTTTTGATTTCAATATACTTGACGTTGGAAACATCAATAACAACATTTTTGATAACGATTTTTTCAACAGAAGTATCTGTATTATTGATAATACTATAATTTGATATAAACTGGTTTGTAAAATTAAGGATAGACGACAACTCATTTATTTTTGTGATATTATTTGATGTAAGAAGGCGTCTTGTTTTTCTGAGGCCTACGAGGTAAGAACCGTAGATTTTTCTTTCATTACAATGAGATTTTAAAGCAGTATTTTTTTTATTAGGCATCAATATGTGATTAAATCCATCTGATGATATAAGATATGATAATACAATAAGGATATAAGTGATATATCTTTTATGAGTCATAATTAAACATAAAGTAACATTTCTTTAATCATTTTTTTAAATTACACATATAAAAATTATTTACAATTGAAAGATATTAATGATAACAAACAAAACAATACTTATAACAGGTGTTTGTGGTTTTTTGGGACACCATGTAGTTGAATATTTTTTAGAACATACAAATTATGATATTATAGGGATAGATAAATTATCATATGCATCATTTGGATTAAGACGTTTGCAAGATATTTATGTATTAAATAATCCAAGGTTTACATTACATATTTATGATTTAATGACAGAGTTTGATATAGGTTTTGTGAATGAATTAAAACATGTAGATATAATATTACATCTTGCAGCAGAAACACATGTGGATAATAGTATCAGTGATCCGATAAAATGTATTACTAATAATGTAATATCAACATTAAATTTATTAGAACTTGCAAGAAAAATCAAACCATCACAATTCATATATTTTAGCACGGACGAAGTATATGGAAATGCTGAAAAAAATCAAATATTTACAGAAAACGATAGACATAATCCAATGAATCCATATTCTGCTTCAAAATCTTCATCAGAAATGATTTGCAAATCTTATTATAACACTTATAAAGTCCCATTAATAATATGTAACACGATGAATATATTTGGGGAACGACAGCATTATGAAAAGTTTATTCCAAAATGTATAAGTAAAATATTAAAAGGCGAGGAAATACAAATACATTCATACCCATTTAAAGAAGGTGAAAATCCTGAATCGGGATCGCGTTTCTATATTTATGCTAAAGATGTAGCAGCTTCATTAAATTTTGTAATAGATAAAGGTATAATTGGAGAAACATACAATATATTGAGCAATAAGGAAGTCAAAAATGATTTTTTATGTAAACAAATTGCATCAATACTGAATAAAGAAGTAAAAATAAAATATATAGACTATGATCCAAATAGACCAGGTAATGATTTAAGATATTGTTTATGTGATAAAAAATTAAAAGATATGGGGTGGGAAAATGAAGATAACTTTTATGGATATCTTAAACATACAGTACAATGGACGTTAAATAATCAAAATTGGTTGTCAGATGATGTATATAAGAAATAAATAAAAAAAATGATATAACCTATATACTATTTTATATTTAAAATGAATAGTGATATTCCTTGGGACATTCTCGACAAATATTTCACAACAAGATGTTGTTCGGAATCGATTAATCCATTAGTAAAACATCAGATAGACAGCTATAATAAGTTTCTTGATAGCACTTTGTCAAATATTATTAATGGATTTAATCCGATAAAGATAACAAATACATTAAAAAATGAAAATGGAGAAAATTCTCATAAAATTTACATGAGTATTAAACAACCATCTATTACAAAACCAATGTATCATCTTCAAGATGGAACTCAAACTATAATGACTCCATATATTGCTCGTATGAATAAATTAACATATTCAAGTAATTTGTATGTAAATGTTAACATTCAGATAGAAGCAACAAATAGCGATGGTATTATCGAGAATTTTAACAAGACTATCAATGGTGTTTTTATCGGAAAAATTCCTATTATGGTTCGCTCAAAAGGTTGTATTTTACAGCAGATTCCAGCGATAGGAGAAGAAGATAATAACGAATGTCGCTATGATTACGGTGGATATTTTATCATAAATGGTAGTGAAAAAGTTCTTATTTGTCAAGATAGAATCAATGAAAATAAGACACTTGTATTTCAACCAAGTAATAATAGTGAAGGACTGTATGCGGAGATTCGTTCTATGAGTGATTCTACATATCTTCCACCTAAGACTACGAGTTTGAATATGAGTGGAAAACTAAATCACATGGGACGTATCATTCGCCTAAGCACTTCATTTATCAAGTCAGAAGTTCCAGTATTTGCAATGTTTCGTGTTCTGGGAATTAATAGTGATAAAGAAATTATTCAACATATCGTATACGATATTGATAATCCTGATAATTCAAAAATAGTAAACGAGCTTATGGCTTGTTGTGAAGATGCATGTGATATTCACACCAAAGAACATGCAGAAGAGATTCTAATGAAAATTATGACAGGATCTAATAAAAATATTAATACAGTAGAACAACTTCACAATAATATCGCGAACGATTTCCTTCCACATGTAGGAAAAAGTTATCGTAGAAAGGCTTTGTATCTTGGATATATGATTCGTAAAATGATTCGTATTTATCTCGGATATGATACATACGACAATCGCGATAGTTATAATCATAAAAGAATTGATACACCTGGTGTATTGATGAGTAATCTATTCAGACAGTGTTATGGCAAAATGACAAAGGAGGTAAAGGCTTTGATTGAAAGAGAACTAAGTTTGTGGAGAGCTAATCCGAATTCAATTGCTACATGTGATATTATTAGCAATGTCAATATTCATAGATATTTCAGACAATCTCTTCTCGAATCTTGGTTGAAGTATTCTCTATCTACTGGAAATTGGGGTATTAAAAGTATTGGAAACTTTCAAAATGTTAGACAAGGTGTTTCACAAGTTCTTAACAGAATGTCTTATGCGAGCACATTGTCACATTTAAGAAGAATTAATACCGCTATGGAAAAAAATGGAAAGTTAGTGCAACCTCGCAAACTTGATAATTCGCAAATTGGTATGATTTGTCCAGCAGAAACTCCAGAAGGAGCTTCTGTAGGTTTGGTGAAAAATATGGCTCTTGGAACAAACATATCAATCAATATGAACAGTTCACATGTGCGTAACATTATGATAGAAAATGGGGTAGTAATTTACAAAGAAAATCTTAATAATTACAATGAATATCTAAAAAATATGGGAAATGAAAATAATGTCATAGTTTCTGTAAACGGTGATATTATTGGGTACCATACAAATCCTCCAGAATTATATAAACAACTAAAAAACTATAAAAGAACCGCTTATATTTATCCAATGACATCAGTTGTATGGACTATTAAGCATCGTACAATTTCTGTATCTACCGAAGCTGGAAGAATGTTTAGACCTCTGCTTATAGTAGATTACAATAAAGAAATGAATAAGCGTGAATTACGTATTGAGAGAATATTGCGTGAAAAAAATATGTCTTGGGAAGAGTATTCGAAAGACAAGACATTTGATAATTTCATCGCTCCAATGGATGGTGAAGAAGGATTCATAGAATATTTGGATTCTGACGAAGTAGACCATTCAATGATCGCAATGAATCCCAATGAGTTACACAAAGGAATGAAAGGAATATCATATCCTCCTTGTTATACACATTGTGAAATTCATCCCAGTCTTTTGAATGGAATTCTTGGTGTAAATATTCCTTTCAGCGATCACAATCAATCTCCAAGAAATTGTTATCAATGTCTTCATCAAAATGAGTTTGTATTGATGAGTGATGGTACTAAAAAACAAATTAAAAATGTTAAGGTAGGTGATGAAGTAGTATGTTTCGATATTAACACAAAACAAAACGTTCATACAACAGTAATTAATCATTATGTAAGGAATACATCGAAAATTATTTACAATATCACTACAGTAAGTGGAAGAAATATCATTGCCACTTATGACCATAAATTTATGACAAATAAAGGATGGGTTGAATGTAATGATTTTGATGAAAATACTATGATTGGAATTCACATTTCATCTAATTCAACTGTTTTCAAAGATACTTGTTATTTCGATACAATCATTATTGATAAGATGATAGGTGATGAGTTTTATAGAGATATTGGTCTCATTCCTTTGAAAACAAATAATTCAAAAATAAATGTAATTTGTCGTATGGTTGGTTATTACATGACTAAATTACCATTTGATAGTGATTATGACAAAAATGCATATGACAACGATGTCAAATACATCGGGTTTGAATATGGTATTAATGATACAAAATATATTGTATTCATGAATGAATTGGTAAAGAATATTGGTTGGATTTATTTGTGTTCAGACAAGGCACAAATTGAGTTTATAGCTGGATATATTTCAGCGATTGGGAATGAAAAAATCATAGATAAGCATGTACATGGTCTTATGCAAAAACACAATATATCAAGTATTAATAACAATATTCTAAAATTTTATCAAACAGTATCACTCACATATAATAATAAATTGATGAAAGAAATAGCTATCAAAGCCGAATATATGTTGCATAAAAACTATTGCAATACAGTAAATATCAATAATATTCGTAAAATATATTCAGAATATGGTTGGAACAATACAGTATATTGTGAAGGAGATATCTTATATGTTCCTTTCAACTTTAGAAAGAAGATGGATCAGTGTAAGATTTCTGATATCACAGTAAAGAGTGAAAATCATAGCTTTATTGGCGGTAATGGATTTGCTGTTAGTAATTGTGCTATGGGAAAACAAGCATTGGGTATTTATGCAAGTAATTTCAACAAGCGTATTGATACTATGGGAAATATTTTAAACTATGCACAGAAACCAATTGTTTATACCAAACTATCAAAATATACACACAGTAATGATTTACCATCTGGAACAAATGCGATTGTTGCTATTATGACACATACTGGATTTAATCAAGAGGATAGTGTAATTATTAATCAATCTGCATTGGATAGAGGACTATTTACAAGCACGTATTACAAAGCTTTTAAAGACCAATGTACAAAAAATCATAGTACTGGAGAGGAAGAAGTATTTGCAAATCCTATTAAAATGAATGCAAAATCAACTAAAACATATTCATATGAAAAAATGGACGAAAATGGTCTTGTAGAAAAAAATACATTCGTTGATAGTTCTGATGTCATTATTGGTAAAGTAATGCCCAAAAAAATCGATGGTATTATTGTAAATCATGATAATAGCGTATCGTTAAAACCAAATGACGAAGGATATATTGATATGAATTACATTGGAACAAATAGCGAAGGGTACAAATTTTGCAATGTTCGTCTAAGGAAAAATAGAAAACCAGAAATTGGTGACAAATTGGCAAGTCGCAGTGCTCAAAAAGGATGTATTGGAATGATATATCGTCACCAAGATATGCCTTTTACAAAAGATGGAATAGTACCTGACATTATCATGAATCCACATGCTATACCATCTCGTATGACAATGGCACAATTGATGGAATGTATTATGGGAAAAGCAGGTTGTTATATTGGTGCATGCGGAGATGCTACTCCTTTCACAGATTGTTCTGTAGAATCTATTGCAAAAGTATTAGAAACATCTGGTATGGAAAGATATGGTAATGAAATTATGTATAATGGCCGGACCGGTGAGCAGATAAAGACGGAGATTTTCATTGGGCCAACTTATTACCAGAGACTTAAACATATGGTCTGTGATAAAATTCATTCACGTGGTTCAAATGGCCCTATTGTAATGCTTACGAGACAGCCATCTGAAGGTCGTGCGAGAAATGGTGGATTGCGTCTTGGTGAAATGGAAAGGGATTGTTTGATTGGACATGGTATTAGTAAGTTTCTAAAGGAAAAAATGTTAGATACATCTGATAATTATAGATTGTTCGTATGTAAAAATTGTGGAATGACTGCTAATTCAAATCCAACAAAAAATTCATATAAGTGTTCTTATTGTAAGACTACTGCTGATATAGTTCAGATTCGTATTCCATATGCTTTCAAACTTCTTTCACAAGAATTACAAACAATGAATATAAAATTAGGATTTAAATGTGATTAGGATGAAAAGTGTTTACAAAGTTTGCATTACTTCATTGTATTTTTTAATATCTGATTTTAGTTCTTTCCATTCTGATAATATTTGATTATAAATTTCTTTTGATGTTTTTGAACCATTATATTCTTTATTAAGAACCTCTTTTCTTTTTGTTAAATATTTTAGATAATTATTCATTTTCTTTGGTTCTGTGGAAGGTGCTGGTGTATCTATCACAGTGTTATCATCTTTTTTGTCGGTATCACTTAAAGTATTTGTTGTATCTTGATTATTTTCTTCATGAGTCATTGTATTTATTTTATTTTCATACCTTACCCAAACCTTTCTATTATTTTTCATTTTTACAATCCATTTGTGAGTATCTCTACCTGTCATAATAATATTTATATCGTGACCTTCTGCAGATATTCCGAGTCCAAGTGGAGAAAATTCTTTACCCGAATAACTCATATTTGAAACATTAGTACAAGGATGTCGAATCATTTGTATCATGTCTTTTTATAAAAAAGTATTCATTTTTTATAATTTATACAAAAAATGATTTATTTATTACTATTACAATGTTAATACGTTTCATTATAATGTTTTATGAAACAATTGATGAAGTATTCGATATATTATTTGATAGGTATGGTTTAGAAATAGAAATTATAGAAATGAAAGAAAAAATATTAAATGCTTATGAAAATGAAGATAAAATCAAAGCAAAAAGATTGTATAATATTATAAAATCAAATGAATTTATTGTTACAAAAGAAGGTGACATTGAATATTTAAAAACTTGCTAAAAATAAAGGGGATGGTGGAAGTAAACCTTCAATCTGATAAAAGTCCTATAGAAAAATTTGGAGAAAAGATTGGAAAAATATTCAAAAAATCACTAATAAAACTGATCATATTCATATTTTGGGTTTTATTTGTCTATGTGATTTTTTACATATTCTATATTTTATTTTTAGTAATACTGTGGGGGATAATTAATGCACCTGGCAAAGCTGTAGACAAAGAAAATGGTGATATCAATAATCCATTTACAACAACTTTTTGGGATATAATGAGAAATCCAATGTTATGGCTATTTGTATTTTCATTATTATATTTAGCTATTACATTTGTTGTATTTTTTATTTGTTGGATAATATGGAATATTTTTCAAGCTACAGTAATTTTTTCATGGATACCTGGAATAATTAGTCCTATTTTTAATGCATTAAATGAAGAAGGAATTTTTGCATTATTTGATATCTTATTTAGTAATGTAGATACAAAATACAAGATTAAAAAAATATATAATACAATACCTTTTTTACCAAATGTAGAAACTAATGATGAACAGTATGAGGATGATGTAAAAAATCCTTTTGATGAAATTAAAGAGATTAAAGAATTTAGAGAGACTATCAATAATGCTGTTGTATATAAAAATGGGAAAGTGTATTATGAGAAAAATAAGGTCGAAAAGCTTGAAAATATGGGTCCCAGGATAAAAATAAAAGATGCAAATGATAATAAAATAAAAAAGAAACCGCTTGTAAAGTTTGTGGAACCAAAAGAGTTATCAAAAGAACAACAGGATAATATAAATAGATGTATATCATCTTCGGTAAAATCATTTCCACCTGATGCCACACCAACTAAAAAAATGCAAATAATATATGATAATCAAATTATTCGAACTAATTGTGAGAAAAAATATGATGGAAGAAACCGACAGCCTTCTGAAAATCATTTGAAAAACTCAGACAGGTCTATAAACCAAGTGTCAAATGTTCTTAATAGTCTTATGAATATTTTTGCAAATGATGATTTTGATTATTAATTTTTTTAATATATTATAATATTAAGATAATGTCATCTATTATATATAAAATATATGATGCATTTAATGAAAAATACTCTACTGGAGAAATTATATTAAATACATTATTTATAATTATAGTTATAGTAATATTTACAATACTATATTGGGATAATATCAATACAAAGGTAAACAAAGTTTCAAGATGTAAAAGACAAATGGAAATATATAATAATAAAGATAAGGGTGAATATGTAATACACGCTACAGACAAATCAAAAGAAAAATTATTTGATATTACATATGATACAAAACAATTTAATACAAATATAGAATGTAAATGCGAACCTGGTAAATATATTAATAATTTTAATGATATTCCTGTAAAAGATATGAAGAAAAATAAGGATGTCAAGATTAATAAAGTATGTTCTTGTGACAAATATTACAATACAGGAATGATAAATGAAAATGTCATATATGATGGAGAACCTGGAATAATAAGATATATGACAACAGATAACAGCGACTTCTTTGACCAGTTAGTATTTTCTGCTTATAATTAGTAAAAAATATCATTTAGTATAGATTCAAGTTCATTTATTTTTTCGTTATTTTTTATTTTGGTTGGATAATTAATATTAAACTCTACAAACATATTTCCGAACGATGAAGTATTTACAATAGGCATTCCTTTGTTGTTTAACATATATTTTTTACCAGGATATACCACACCCCAAGAGTTTGTATTCACAATGATTTTTTCATCATTAAAATAAGGTATTTCTATTTGTTTTCCCTTAATTGATTCAATAAAAGTTAAATTGCATTTATAATGTAAATTATTACCATCTCTTGTAAAGTGAGGATGATCTAATATATTTACAACAAATATTAAATCACCTGATCTTTGATTAGGATTTTTAGGTTGTTCTCCCATATCTCTAAAACAAGTTTTAAATCCATTTGATATTCCTCTTGGTAATTGTAATTTAGCATTCATATCTTGAATATATTTACCCTTACCTTTACATTTCATACAAGAATTGTTTGTCTTATTGACATAACCATTGTTACACATATCACATGTTGAATTGAATACTTGTGTAAAAACTCCCATGTGTTTTACTTGCTTTACAATACCTTGTCCGTTACAATTTTCACATGTTTTAACACAATCATGACAATGCTTTGTTAAAGAAATATTAAAACTTTTATTAATACCATTAAAAACTTCATCAAGAGATACATTACATGTTTTCTGAATATCTCCACATTTGCGTGGTTCATCATTGAAACCTTCGAAATTAAATCCACCAAACATACCTGATGGTCCTCTTCCTCCAAAGAAATGTTCAAATATATCATCACGACCCGGATGACCTCTTGGAGGACCACCTTTTTCATTATTATATCCTTCGTCTCCTACACGGTCATAATGTGCTCTTTTGTTATCATCTGATAAAATATCATATGCATTAGATATTTCCTTAAACTTTTTTTCAGCTTCTGGATCACCTTTATTTTTATCAGGATGATATTGCATAGCTTTTATCTTATAAGCCTTCTTTATTTCTTGTTCTGAAGCTCCTCTACTCAATCCTAAAACATCATATAATTTATATGTCATTATATTTCTAACAATTTATTTTTATCTTATATATATTTTTTTATAGATATGCGTTTATATTACAAAAAAAATTATATGGTAGATTTCCTATTTATGATGTTTTGTAATTTTTTGATTTCATCATTTTTCTCAGATAGTACCTTCTTACATTTTTCTAATTTTTCCTTTAATAATTCTAATTTCTTGTTCAAATTGTTATATTTCAACTGCGATTCTATTATAGATTGTTCTATAAAATTAGATTTGCTAATTGTTTTACTAGCTGATCTACTTATTATTGATTTTGAATGGGAAAAATCTGCCATCGGTGAAAAAACATAGGAATCAATACCAAAAGCTATAAGTGAATGATCTGATAATATTGAATTTTTCTGATTGTTTGGCATATTGGCAGATTCTGATACATAAATTAAAGGTCTGTAGATATCTGGGCATTTATTGCTTTCAATTATAATACAATTATCTAAAGCAGAGTTACTTCTATTGTCGCTTCTAGT
>Ga0129333_10000017_pt1 | contig 97787 bp, 67 predicted proteins | sample CPB6_08_DNA_FD_94474 | JGI IMG/M metagenome (GOLD analysis project Ga0129333, IMG submission 94474) | Freshwater to marine salinity gradient microbial communities from Chesapeake Bay, USA - CPBay_Sum_0.6_0.8_DNA | ecosystem: Environmental > Aquatic > Marine > Coastal | place: USA: Chesapeake... | reverse complement strand
GCTGTAGATGCGACATTGGGAATTTTCGGAGCGGTATTGCGCACCCTCTTCCTTCCTGGAGAAGGGGATGGCCCTGCTGAACCGCCTGCTGTGCCACCCCATGGCAACACTGGGCCAAGTTGATTGTCGGGTTCTATTCCCGCAATGGCGAATTTAAATATACTCTGATCGATATTCTCAGCAACCTTCTTCCTGATGACCTCTGATGCCATCGCCTTCTTGAGGTTGGAATAGGTCGCCTTGCCCATATCAATGCCCGAAGCATGGGCAATGAGTCTTGCATGTGACTCAACCCGGGGGTCAAGCGTCAGGAAGCCTCTCTCAATGCCCATCCTGACCCACTCAGGGGTGGACATGGAAATCTTAACCTCGCCATTTGATGCCTTCTTGATATATGCCATCAGATCACCTCGATTATGGTAGCTTTGTTCCACGGCGCCAGGCCTTGCAGGACCAGTAGCGGGCCGTCGTCCTGTCTTTAGCCGAACTGCAGTTGTGACGGGCAAGGAAATTCTTCTGCCGACCAGACTGGTTGCGCTTTATTGACAGGGTCTTTTCTCCTCTAGCCTTGGCAGATGAACCGCCGTGACCAAAGTTAACCTTCTTCACATTTCCAGACTTGGGGTCACGGACGTAAACCTTGAATTTCTTCACATCGCCAGGAAGTATCTTCCCCAGCGGAACATCCTTACCCTGGTGCTTGGCTGCCTCCTTACGGAGACGTGCATCGTCTGAATCAAATTCAAGCATGGATAGAAACTCCTCCAGAAGGGGAATTTCTACAACTGGGCACCTATTCCTCCAGTGGTTCTGGTGAATAATCAGCAGAAATGGTGACGGTAACCTCGAAGAAATGCTTCCTGGTCTCCACGCCAACCACCCACCTGTACCTGCTGTCACCCTCTGACCTCCTCCTCTGGACAACCTGATCTGGGGTTTCACCTGTCTTTGCTACTTCAGTAAATATATCTTCAGAAACAGGTGGAGAAGACTCACCTCGAGGTGCGTGCTTCTTGACCACCAGGACACAGTCGTTTTCGGGTAGGTCTGAAATGTCGAGGTCGATCACGGAAATGTCCCTCAGTGGAAACGCTTCCTGCGGGGCTCCTCCCAAAATCCTCATCCTGAGGAGGTCTCCCAGCCTCACGAGGTGATCTTGCTCCAGCATTCTGGAAACCTCGCCACGCCACCTGTCAAATGCCTCCACATCCTCAGAGGTCACCTCTGCTGCAGATTCCATGGCGTCAATGACCTTGCGGATGCAGCCAGATGGAGCGTCAAACCTGATCCAGGTGTTCCCCTTCCCCTTCCCCTGCATCACTCCTCCAGAAACATCGAATTCAGCGATGAGCGAGGGTGGTTTTCTGGATTCGTCCTCTGCAGCAGCAAGAATCTCTTCTGCAGCAGCTGATGGATGGGTCTCCGATAAAACATCAATAAAACTGGAACCACCCTGATGTATTGGATTGACAGTGTTCATCTCAAGAATTTTTGTGGGTTGCGGGATGCCTCTTTCAGCTTCCAGCCATCCAGGTTTCCCTTCTCTGTATTTTTCGGTCCCAATGGGACTGGAAAATCAACCCTCATGCATGCAGTGAGAATTTTGTCCACACCAAGGATGCTGAGGGGTAGAGACAATTCTCTCCTGTTCCGAAAATTGACCTACAATCCAGATTACGACCCGACCATGGCTGCCTACATCCCCTCTTCCGAACCATGCGAGATGCATGCAAGGTTCACAGATGTGGTTGGAAATGTAGCACAGGTGGACATAGTTGGTGGTGAAATCGTCAAAAATACACTGGAGGAATGTCTACCAGATATGGATGGGTGGGCAATCTACTGCGACGCAGACCACCCCATGAACATGAACAGGTTTCAACTTCCAGAATGTCATGGTGAAAAATTCCTATATCTTGCCCGTGAGATATTTGGACTGCCATGTGAACTTGGAAAATTGATCACAACGGCAGAATCAGGTGAGAAGGTTGACATATTTCAGGATTTCTGCATCAGAAAAGGCTCGACAAGGGTTCACCACAAGAGGATGAGTGATGGGGAGAAGAAGATATCAACCCTCCTGAGACACCTGTGCACCAGGGTGAGAACTGGAGAACGGATGATGGTTCTGGTTGATAACCTTGAGATGCATGTTTATTTCAGGAGACATCCCAGGATGATAAGAGCCCTCCACTCCCAGTTTCCTCTCGCACAATTCCTGTGCACCACCCATAGTGATGGGATAATCCGGACCATTTCATCCGATTTTGGAGATGGATCACTATTTGATATGCAGAAGTTCCACCCTGATTGGGCTGATGCCTCTTCTTCTTGACCCGAAATTTTTATAATGGGGGCTAAACCCCCACCACCATTCCCACCTAATTTCTTTTGTGCTTGGCTTTTTTGTTCCCGGGTTCGTCCGGCTTCGCCTCCCGAACCCAGATCATGTCCGGCTCCGCCGTACATGATTGTTTTTTATTTCTCTCTATCTTTTTGATTCTGTCATATCATCCTGAACCTGTCCACCATGTATAGAGATATCCCTTGCTTGGTGCCACTCTTGTCTGTTTCGGGAATAGACAAGCATCTCTGCCGACAAGAGGTCATCCTCCATCACGGTCTATCCCTATCCCTTGCCTTTCGGCATATGTCTCTGTGTTGCTGCAGGAGGCAGCTGGGGAAGCATCCTGCTGATGCTCAGAAACCCCGTCGATGACAACTGGTGGTTGTCCTGACCGTCGATCCGGCTGCTCATCGGACAATAACCCTGTCCGATTGTAGCCACCGCCCCCTTGTGGGTGAACGATGGCAAGCTGTTCTTGGGCCTAAGCTCGGTGCCCTGATGGTTTGGTTGTCGCCAGGGGGAGCAACCTTCTGGCAACATGATTCTTCGTCACCAAGACCTCCAGTTTAACCGCCATCTTCATAAATTGTCTAAAAAAGAATGAGAGACATCTGTTCCTGGGGGAGAACTGATCTTTTTTTAGAAACAGTATCCGTGGCGATCCCCCCAAATGTTCCAGCAAGCAGGTTGAAAGATATGGCTGATGTGGCACGTGTCGTGCCACAGAATGGGGATTCTCTCGTCTGGAACTCCACCACGGGCAGGTGGACGCCGCAACCCGCCTCTTCGCCACCCACTCCCATATCCCCAACTGCACCCCAGTCTCCTCAGGCAGGTTCGAGGTGGATCGATCCTGTGGGCGGACGAGAGGTGGTGTGGTACATCGACCCCGCAGGCAGGGGGGCGTGGGTGGAATTTGGATCGGAAGGAGACTTCCAGACAGGGTCTGCAGCGACGTCTCCCCTGTCTCTGGTGGCTTCCCCCACGCTTAACCAGGTGGTCATCCATGGCAAGAGAAAGTGGCGATGGAACGGAACTGCATGGCTACTCCTCAGCCCCCCGAGGCTCGAGGGGGTGGGCAGCACTGACGGCAGCCTTTCCGTGAGCCTCGCCTCTGATGGTACGGTAAACCTTGGGGTGCTTACGGTTCCCACGGCAGCTGTGGTCACATCCATATCAGCAACGGATTCGACCCAGAAGTCAAGCATCAGGACTTCTTTAGGATTGGGTTCCGCAGCACTTTCCTCAGCCACTGATTTTGCAGCAGCATCACACACCCACAACCTTTCCGCCCTCAACGCAAGCGGTGCGGCGAACGGGCAGGTTCCCCAATGGAACGGGACGGCTTGGGTTCCAGTCACGCCTGCAGCCGCTGTTTCGGACGGGGACAAGGGCGACATCACCGTGTCAGGATCAGGTTCTACATGGACGATTGATGCTGGCGTCGTGGACACGTCCAAGTTGGGTGGAGACATAACCGCTGCTGGAAAGGCCCTGCTTGATGATGCAGACGCAGCATCCCAGCGATCAACACTCGGTCTGGGGAGCGCTGCCACTGCGGCTTCGTCTGATTTTGCCCCATCTTCCCACACCCATCCATTAGGACAAATCACAAGGAGTGGCGCCAATCCAGGAGATGTTGCCACATGGGACGGGTCGGCCTGGGTGCCTTCCCTAATTTCCGGAGGTATTTCTGACGGAGACAAGGGGGACATTGTTGTCAGTGGCGGTGGTACAAGTTGGACTGTGGAGAGCGGTGCCATCAACACATCGAAACTCGGTGGAGACATAACCACTGCAGGAAAAGCGCTCCTTGATGATGCCACCGCCTCCGCACAGAGGTCGACACTCGGCTTGGGAACCGCTGCAGTCGCAAACGTGGGTACAGGAAACGGGGAAATACCAGCCTTTGACTCATCCAACCGATATCCAGCCGGAGACGGCTCCCTACTCTACAACATATCCTCAGGATTTTTGGACGAGTTCGGGAGATATCCACCTGGAGATGGTTCGCAAATATTCAATGTCGATGCTGACTACCTCGATGGCTACACAAGGCAGAGGATAACAAGAGCAGGCTGGTTTCATGAGTGGGACTGGCCACACGAAGACCCTTACGCAGATCCATATGAGAGTGTCTGTGAGCATGTTCGTTTTTGCGGCTCATTCGCCATCAGGGCAACCACCTTCGATGGCTCTCCTGTTTTCGAAATCAGAGACATCACAGGGAGGACAGTTTTCCAAGTGAACGATCAGGGCAGGTTGATCACCGAATCTGGCTTTGATGTGATGGGCGGGTATTTCACCACCTGACGATAAAAAAATATGCCAATAATTTCAAAAAAGATAGAGAAGTCATCTTTCGTTCAGGGTCAGAAGGACCAGGCAACCATTCCAACCTGTGGAGAATCATCTCCCCCTGGGCATCCATCGTTGCCGATGGTTTTCGATGTCTCCCGAGGCACATGGATCTTTCCCGAGCAGGGGAGGTCAAGATGCGGTCCTGTTGAAAATGAAGAAAAGGCAAATTTCTAACTTAGGAGAATGAAATGCCCACGTCCCGCGAGTCACTGATCACAGTCCTGTACGGCTCCACTGCCACAGGCGCCCCTGGCGACCTCTATGATGGCGAATTTGCATTCGCGAACGCAAGTGGAAGCAACAAGAAGCTTTTCATCGGCTCAGGTGGCAACAACACAGCCAACTGGGTGGGCGCTGTAATCGAGGATGCGGCAGCCATCAACTGGTCAAGCGTCACCAGCGAAAACAACAAGTTGCCAACCCAGTATGCGGTCAAGTCACTTGCGAACGGATACCTCCCTCTCGCAGGCGGCAGCATGACAGGCGACATCACCCTCGGAACCTCAAGTGAAATAATATTCAACGCCACCGGAGGCGGCGGAGGAACCGTAAAGCTTCAGGCACCAGCTGCGACGACAAGCAACGCTGCATATACTTTTACACTCCCAGTCAATGATGGTGCGGCGGCAGAGGTACTCACCACAGACGGAAACGGAGTCCTGTCCTGGGCAAGCGCAGGTACGGCTACCAATGTCAGTGTCACTGATGATGACACCAGCACCACTGCCTACATAGCGTTCACGACCGCTACAAGCGGTGCCACCGCCATGCGTGTCGATAGCGATGGTCTTACCTACAACGCCTCCACTGACACGCTCACCCTCGCAGGTGACATCAGTGTCAATGGCGGAGATGTCACCACCACCAACACGACGGCATCCATTTTCCCCAACACCGCTACAGCGATAACCATTGGTGGCGCAGCCACTTCGCTTGGCTTGGGCGCAACCTCTGGAAGCGGCACCACATCCATCAACAACACGCTCCGACTCGGCATCTCACAGGGAACGATATCAACCAATTCAGGCTCCACAACAAACCATCTCAACATATCTGCTAGCGGCAATTTCCGCGTCATTCCGACATCGAGCCTTGTCAATGGCGGCTCCCGTCCCAACCTGATCGTAGAAAACGCAGACGGTGCGGCAGGCGTGGTTGAGATATCTGGTGGTGACCTTTATCTTGGCAGGAAAACTGCTGACGACTCCACTTACACGGCAGTTGGAATAGTATTTGAAGGTGCTTCCGCGGACACGGCGGAAACCCTGCTCACTGTTGCTGATCCCACTGCAGACAGAACCATTACTCTTCCTGATGCCACTGGAACGGTGGCTCTCCTCGGCACTGGTTCTACGACCGATGGAAGAATTCCTTACTATGACACGACATCGAATACGCTTCTTGGTTCTTCCCTCCTTTCATTCAACGACTCCACCAACACCTTCACATTAGACGGAACCGTAAATATCGGCGCCACCCTTGGAACCAGCAATTCGACTGTAAATCTAATAAATACAGTTGCGACCACGCTCAATGTTGGTGGGGCAGCGACCTCTGTTTCAATCGGCGCAGCCACTGGCACAACAACCATCAATAACGCCAACACGGTTGTGACAGGTGATCTTGCCGTCAACGGCGCGGACATCACCACCACAGCAACGGGAACTGCAACCCTTTTCAACACAAATGCAACCACGCTGAACCTTGGCGGTGTCGCAACCGCCATCACCATGGGTGCAACTTCTAGCACAACCACAACAATACGTGGAGGCACGCTTGTTGGAAACACGACAACACAGAACCTTTTTGATACCACTGCAACAACTCTCAATATAGGTAGGGCTGCAACTAGTCTAGTATTGGGCGCCACAACTGGTGTTTGTGCAATACAAAATCCATCCATCACGCTTGGTCCTTCTGCAGCAGTAACTCTTCAAACTCTTGGAACAAGTACTTCTCATATGATCCTAGCTCCCGCTGGAGAAGTGAGAATAACTCCAGGTGATGACACGGTAACGGGAGGCACAAGACCACAGCTTATTGTTCAAACTCCTGATGATGGTGTTTCTCAGGTCCAGATTACTGGAGGTGACCTCTATCTGGGTCGCAGATCGGCGAACGGAAGCACCTTTTTTGGGTCAAGGCTGATATTCGAGGGTTCTACAAACGACACAAATGAGACCATACTGCAGGCTGCAGATGCCACTGGAGGTGACCAGACAATAACCCTCCCCAATGCAACAGGCACCCTCGCTCTGGTCGCTGGATCAGATACACAGGTGATGTTCAATGACGGCGGATCTGCGCTCGGTGGAGATTCGGGTCTCACCTACAACAAGACTACTGACTCCCTCACCATCACTGGTGATCTCGCAGTGAATGGTGGCAACATAACCACCACCTCCACAGGCACAGCTGCCATATTCGACAGCAATGCATCCGCTATAAATCTGGGTCGAGGTTGCACTGGAATCACGATAGGTGCAAGTTCGGGAACAACAACGACCATCCGTGGTGGCACTCTGGTTGGCAACACAACCACACAGAATCTTTTCAACACCACTGCAACCACGGTAAATTTCGCGGGAGCCGCAACGACACTGTCCATCGGTGCTGCCACTGGTACTGCGACAATCAACAATGCGAATACTGTCGTCACGGGCGATCTTGCAGTGAACGGTGGCGATATTACCACAAGTTCGGCTACAGCAACACTATTCAATTCGACGGCCACCACCATCACCATGGGAGCTGACGCCACCACCTTCACTGCAGCAGGTGCAGCGGGAGCGCAGACAGTCACCATCGGTGGAGCCTCTACAGCCGCATCAACCTACAATTTCGGAACAGGCACCACTGCGAACCTTATTACGAAGGTTGTAAACATCGGAACTGGCGGTGCCGCTGGTTCCACCACGAATGTCAATCTGGGATCTTCCAATGGCGGCACCGTTGCCATCGGCTATAACGCCACCATTGGCAATGACCTGACCGTCACGGGTAATCTGACTGTATCTGGAGACACTGTGACCCAGAATGTCTCAACCCTCACAGTCGAAGATCCGCTTATCAAACTGGCAAGTGGTAATACCTCCACTGACTCACTTGACATAGGCTTCTACGGAACCTACGACACCTCTGGAAGCCAGGATCTCTTCTGCGGTCTTTTCCGTGACCAGACTGATGGAAAATTCCGATTGTTCGTTGATTCTCAGAGTGAGCCGACAACTGTGGTAAACACAGCAGCCACTGGATATACTGTCGCAACCCTTGTGGCAAATATCCGTGGCGGAACTTTCACTTGATATCTAAATTTTCCCATATAATTTAGATATCAAAAATCATGAGGATGTCTGATGCCCATCACGCGCGAAAGTGTAATCCAAAATCTCTATTCAACGACTCCAGCCGCAACACCTGACGCCAACCTCCAACTTGGTGAGGTTGCAATAAACGCCGCCGACGAGGCGGTGTTTATCAAAAATTCAGGTGGAACCGTAAAGAAACTTTCCGCAACTTCGGATCTGACCACGAACCTTGTTACAGTCGCCACGACCCAGACGGTTTCTGGAGACAAGACATTCTCAGGCACAGTCGCCCTGAACAACGGCCTTGTCTTCGAGGGTGCCACTGCAAATGATTTTGAGACAACTCTCAGCGTGGTTGACCCCACGGCTGACAATGCCATAACATTACCCAATCTCAGCGGCACTGTTGGCCTTGTGCCCGGCAGCACCACCCAGGTGGTCTACAACAACGCCGGCGCGCTTGGTGCCAGTGCGTCTTTCACATACGACTCAGCCGCCAATACACTCCAGGTAGATGGCGGATATATTCAGGGTTCTCTGCTTGGTGCGGTTCAGGTGATGGTTCGCAACACAACAGGCTCTCCGATCAGTGCGGGAACTCCCGTGTATGCAGTTGGATACACAGGTGGTCGTGTGCTGATTGCTCCGGCAGATGCATCCGACTCGGCGAAGATGCCTGCTATCGGCATGGTGCACGAGACCATTGGCGACAGTTCGAACGGCCATGTCACGGTCACAGGCCTGCTGAGGAATGTAAACACTTCTACTTATGCCATCAACCAGACGATATATGTCGCATCTGGTGGTGGCTTCACAAATGTGAGGCCAACATCCTCGAGCGTACTTGTCCAGAACATGGGTAAGGTGGTAAATGTTGGCTCAAATGGAGAAATTCTTGTCTTCGGACCTGGGCGCACCAATGATGTCCCAAACGCAATCATTTCATATAATGGCATAATATTCGAGGGTGCCACTGTAGATGATTTCGAAACCACGCTGACGGCTGCAGACCCTACAGCCGACCGCACAATAACCTTGCCCAACAGTGATGGTACTGTTGCACTCACTGCCAATAAGCTGAATGCATTTGCATCCACATCCTCATCCGAACTTGCGGGTGTGATTTCAGACGACACAGGCACAGGTTCCCTTGTCTTTGCAAATACTCCAACTCTGGTGAGTCCTATACTCGGCACACCACAGTCTGGAACGCTGTCCAACTGCACAGGTCTACCTGTATCAACTGGTATTGACGGCTTGGCCTCTGGAATGGCAACGTTCCTTGCAACACCTTCCAGCGCAAATTTTGGAACAACCATTACAGATAAGATAGGTAGTGGACGGGTGGTATTCTCCACCAGTCCAACGCTTACCACTCCCATCCTTGGCGTGGCTACAGCGACTACGGTTAATAAAGTCGCCATCACTGCTCCAGCGACAGGTTCTACACTCACGATTGCGGATGGTAAGACACTCACCGCCAGCAACACACTCACCTTCACAGGTACAGATGCTGCTTCTGTAGCCTTTGGAGGCGGTGGCACTGTACTATATAACGGCGGAGCTCTTGGTACGCCTTCATCTGGAACCCTCACCAACTGCACTGGTCTCCCTGTTTCTACAGGTATCAGCGGTCTGGGTACCAGCGTCGGCGCATTCCTCGCCACCCCATCGAGCGCCAATCTCGCTGCAGCCCTTACGGATGAGACAGGTTCAGGTTCACTGGTCTTTGCCACCAGCCCATCACTGACGACCCCCAGTCTTGGCGTTGCTACAGCAACCAGCATAAACAAATTGTCAATCACTGCTCCAGCGACAGGTTCTACCCTCACGATTGCGGATGGTAAGACTCTCACTGCCAGCAACACCCTCACCTTTACAGGTACGGATTCTTCCTCGGTGGCTTTCGGTGGCGGCGGTACTGTCATCTACAGCGGCGGAGCTCTCGGAACCCCATCTTCTGGAACCCTCACCAACTGTACAGGACTTCCTGTATCGACAGGTGTCAGTGGGTTGGGAACTGGGGTTGCAACTTTCTTGGGTACCCCTTCAAGCGCAAACCTCGCTGCAGCGGTTTCCGATGAGACAGGTAGTGGTTCATTGGTCTTTGCCACCAGTCCATCGCTCACCACCCCAAGCCTAGGCGTCGCGACAGCAACGAGTGTAAATAAAGTTTCCATAACCGCTCCTGCCACGGGTTCGACACTCACAATTGCAGATGGAAAGACGCTCACTGCCAGCAACACGCTCACCTTCACGGGAACCGATTCGTCCTCGGTAGCTTTTGGTGGAGGTGGAACCGTACTTTACAACGGCGGAGCGCTTGGAACTCCATCCTCTGGAACCCTCACCAATTGTACAGGGCTTCCTGTATCGACAGGCGTCAGTGGGTTGGGTTCAGGTGTGGCAACCTTCCTTGCCACACCATCCAGCGCAAATCTCGCTGCAGCGGTCACAGATGAAACTGGCAGTGGTGCACTGGTATTTGCAACGAGCCCCTCTCTCACCACCCCCAGTCTTGGCGCTGCAACCGCCACATCAGTCACGGGCTCATCCGCAGACATCACGCTGAGTGCGGCCGCAGGAAACAACAGTGTGGTTCTTGTTCCCACGGGCACAGGTTCAGTCAATGTATCTTCTAAGAAGATCACGAACCTTGCAACCCCCACCAGCACAGGTGACGCAGCCACCAAGGCATATGTAGATTCTGTTGCCGCGGGACTCAATTACCATCCCAACGTCCATGTGGCGACGACGGCGAATCTCTCTGCCACCTACAATAACGGCACGAGTGGAGTTGGGGCTTTCCTTGAAGGATCCGCAAATGGGGCGCTTGGCAGCATCGATAATGATCCGATGGCTGTCAATGACCGCATTCTGGTCAAGAATCAGACAACCCAAACCCAAAACGGAATATATTATGTAGACAACCTTGGTAGTGTATCAACCAAATGGAAATTGATTCGGGCAACAGACGCAGACAATAGCATTCCAGGTCAGGTCGCAGGTGGTGATACAGTTTTCGTAGAGCTTGGAGATTCATTTGGAGGAACCAGTTTTGTCCTGACGGGTACATCTGGAACCGCCAAGGTTCTTGGAACCGACAGTCTCGTGTACACCCAGTACGCAGGTGTATCTACCACCACGGCTGGCGCAGGTCTGGTGAAGAACCTGAATGCCCTTGATGTGAATGTGGACAACTCCACCATCGAGATATCGACAGACACTGTGAGGGTCAAAGATGCGGGCATCACGAACACCAAGCTGCAGAATTCATCCCTCACGGTCAATGGAACATCTATATCTCTAGGTGGAAGCGGAACAGTAACCGCAAACACCACAAACGCATTGACTATCGGCACGGGACTCAGTGGCACATCCTTCAATGGCAGCAGCCCAGTGACGATTGCAATTGATTCAACAGTTGCAACCTTGACGGGTGTGCAGAATCTCACCAACAAGACCCTCACCAGTCCAACACTCACCACGCCTGCGTTGGGCACCCCATCTTCAGGTACCCTGACCAACTGCACTGGATATGCGGTCGGCAACCTTTCAGGATTGGGCTCTGGTGTCGGCACCTTCCTTGCCACCCCATCGAGTGCAAACCTTGCTGCAGCGGTTTCCGACGAGACAGGTAGTGGCGCACTGGTCTTTGCCACCAGTCCGTCACTCACAACCCCGAGCATTGGTGCTGCCACAGCCACCAGTGTGAACAAGGTTGCAATTACCGCGCCACTCACTGGTTCTACCCTCACCATTGCTGATGGTAAGACACTGACTGCCAGCAACACCCTCACCTTCACTGGAACGGATTCTTCTTCCGTAGCTTTCGGTGGTGGTGGTACTGTCATCTACAGCGGCGGAGCCCTCGGAACCCCATCTTCAGGAACCCTCACCAACTGCACAGGTCTTCCTGTATCAACAGGCGTCAGTGGGTTGGGAACTGGGGTTGCAACTTTCCTTGCCACCCCTTCCAGTGCAAACCTGGCTTCGGCTGTCTCGGATGAGACAGGCTCGGGTGCGCTGGTATTTGGCACCAGTCCAACCCTCACCACTCCTACCTTGGGGGTCGCCACAGCCACGAGCATAAATAAAGTCTCCATAACCGCCCCTGCCACTGGTTCAACCCTCACCATTGCGGATGGCAAGACGCTCACTGCAAGTAACACCCTCACCTTTACAGGTACGGATTCTTCGTCGGTGGCTTTCGGTGGTGGTGGCACGGTTCTTTATAATGGCGGAGCTCTTGGCACGCCGTCATCTGGCACCCTCACCAACTGCACGGGTCTACCTGTTTCCACAGGTGTCAGTGGTTTGGGTTCAGGTGTGGCGACCTTCCTTGCCACACCATCCAGCGCAAACCTAGCCTCTGCCGTCTCGGATGAGACAGGCTCGGGTGCGCTGGTATTTGGCACGAGTCCATCACTCACCACCCCATCGTTGAGTGGAGAGACATTTTCTACAAGCGCATCGGTGACCGCGGGAACCAATGCACAGGGTCAGGGTGCACTCACCTCTGATCTTAATATAATCACCACGGCCTCAAGTAATCCATCTGGAGTTACACTACCCACTGCAACCACTGGTCGTCGCTTGGTGGTTGTAAACAAGGGCGCCAATCCAATAAATGTTTATCCAGCATCTGGTGGGTCTATTGATGCCCTATCCACCAACCTGTCGGTTCAGATACCTGCTAATGGCTTGATGTTCTTCAACGCCTCAAGCACTACCCAGTGGTATTCTTCGGGGAACTCTACCTTCACTGCACCTGCTCTTGGCACACCTGTTTCCGGAACCCTCACCAACTGCACAGGTTTGCCAGTATCGACAGGTGTCAGCGGATTGGGTTCTGGGGTTTCGACATTCCTTGCAACACCATCAAGCGCCAATCTTGCCTCTGCAGTAAGCGACGAGACAGGAACTGGTGCACTTGTATTTGCAAATACGCCAACGCTTGTAACTCCCATACTCGGCACGCCCCAGTCAGGAACCCTCACCAACTGCACAAACTTGCCTGTGTCCACAGGCATCAGCGGATTGGGCGCCAATGTCTCGACATTCTTAGCTACCGCATCGAGTGCAAACCTTGCTGCAGCCGTTACGGATGAGACAGGATCTGGTGCTCTCGTATTTGCAACCAGTCCCACTCTCGTCACTCCACTTCTTGGCACACCGACATCAGGCAATCTAGCAAACTGCACGGGATATACGGTCGGCAACCTGTCAGGATTGGGTTCTGGCGTCGGAACCTTCCTAGCCACACCCTCAAGTGCAAATCTCGCTGCAGCGGTCACAGATGAAACTGGTAGTGGTGCATTGGTATTTGCCACCAGCCCGTCTCTCACCACTCCTACCTTGGGGGTCGCCACAGCCACGAGCATAAATAAAGTCTCCATAACCGCCCCTGCCACTGGTTCAACCCTCACCATTGCGGATGGAAAGACACTCACCGCCAGCAACACCCTCACCTTTACAGGAACTGATTCATCATCAGTGGCTTTCGGTGGCGGCGGCACGGTTCTTTATAATGGCGGGGCTCTTGGAACTCCATCCTCTGGAACCCTCACCAACTGCACGGGTCTCCCTGTTTCTACAGGCATCAGTGGCTTGGGGACTGGGGTTGCAGCTTTCCTTGCCACCCCTTCTAGCGCAAACCTGGCCTCTGCAGTTACGGACGAGACAGGTTCTGGCTCGCTTGTATTCGGCACATCTCCATCCATAACCACTAGCCTCACCACGGGCAGTGCATCATTTGATCTTGTAGACACAACGGCAACAACAGTAAATTTTGCAGGTGCTGCAACCACACTTACAGTTGGTCATGACGGAACTTCTACATCTACCACGAATATTGTCACAGGTGCCACCCTCAGTGGTAATAATAAAACTATAAACCTAGGAACAGGCGGCGCATCAGGGTCAACCACCAATGTCAACATTGGTTCAGGTTCGGGTGGAACTGTTACTGTAAATAGTGGGCTCACTGTATCTGGAAACCTCACTGTCAATGGAACCACCACCACTGTAAATTCAACAACCATCACTGTGGATGATCCCATCATCACACTCGGTGGAGACGCCGCCCCCACAAGTGATGACAACAAAGATCGCGGCGTGGAATTCAGGTGGCACAATGGCTCAGTTGCCAAACTGGGCTTCTTCGGCTATGACGACAGCCTGGGCAGATTTGTATTCATACCTGACGCCACGAATACAGGTGAGGTTTTCAGTGGCACACTAGGCAGTATAGATGTCGGTGACATATTCATCAGCGGTACTGCCTCCACAGGATCAGGAGGTGTGGTGCGCGCCACCAGTCCCACACTGGTAACTCCAGTGCTCGGCACCCCTTCATCTGGAACCCTTACGAACTGCACTGGCTATACTGTTGGAAATTTGTCGGGGCTCGGCTCTGGCGTTGGTACATTCCTGGCAACTCCATCAAGTGCCAACCTGGCTGCAGCCCTTACGGACGAGACAGGTTCTGGAGCTTTGGTATTTGCCACAAGTCCAACCTTAGTCACTCCGCTCTTGGGAACTCCCACCTCTGGAACCCTGACGAACTGCACAGGGTATACAGTTGGCAACCTGTCAGGTCTCGGTACTAATGTTGGAACCTTCCTTGCCACCCCGTCGAGTGCAAACCTTGCTGCAGCTGTGACTGATGAAACAGGATCAGGTGCTCTTGTATTTGCGACGAGTCCATCACTGACGACTCCTAGTCTCGGTGTGGCAACAGCCACCAGTGTGAACAAGGTCGCCATCACTGCTCCAGCGACAGGTTCTACGCTCACCATTGCTGATGGCAAGACACTGACCGCCAGTAACACTCTGACCTTCACTGGAACTGATTCCTCATCAGTGGCTTTCGGAGGTGGTGGTACCGTCATCTATAGCGGCGGAGCTCTCGGAACCCCTTCATCTGGAACCCTGACCAACTGCACTGGTCTTCCAGTTTCAACGGGTATAAGTGGGTTGGGAACTGGAGTTGCAACATTCCTTGCCACCCCTTCTAGTGCCAACCTGATCAGTGCAATTACAGATGAGACAGGTTCTGGAGCGCTTGTTTTCGCAACCAGTCCAACACTTGTCACTCCAGTTCTCGGCACGCCATCATCAGGCACCTTGACGAATTGTACAGGATATTCTGCATCGAATCTGTCTGGTCTCGGCTCTGGCGTTGGCACATTCCTGGCAACTCCATCAAGCGCGAATCTTGCTGCAGCAGTTACGGATGAGACAGGTTCAGGTGCACTTGTGTTTGCCACCAGTCCGTCTCTCACCACTCCAAGTCTTGGTGTTGCCACAGCAACAAGTATAAACAAAGTAACAATAACCGCTCCTGTAACAAGTTCCACACTGACTGTTGCTGATGGAAAAACCCTCACCGTAAGCAATACCTTAACCTTCACTGGTACGGATGCTTCATCTGTCGCTTTTGGTGGAGGCGGAACTGTCCTCTACAGTGGTGGAGCTCTTGGAACTCCATCCTCAGGCACCCTGACCAACTGCACGGGTCTTCCTGTTTCAACGGGAATCAGTGGGCTCGGGTCAGGCGTGGCCACTTTCTTGGCTACCCCTTCCAGCGCCAACCTTGCCTCTGCAGTTACGGACGAGACAGGCTCAGGTTCACTTGTATTTGGCACATCTCCATCTATAACCACCAGTTTGACTACTGGCAGCGCATCATTTGATCTTGTAGACACAACGGCAACAACAGTAAATTTTGCAGGTGCTGCAACCTCGCTTACAATCGGTCATGACGCACATCTCAGTTCTACGACCAATATAGCCACAGGCGCAACCCTCAGTGGTAACATCAAGGTTGTCAATCTGGGAACAGGCGGAGCATCTGGTTCGACAACCAATGTAAATATTGGTTCAGGGTCGGGTGGCACTGTTACTGTAAATAGTGGCTTAACTGTCACTGGCGACTTGACTGTCAATGGAACAACGACAACAGTAAATTCAACCACAGTTACGGTTGATGACCCGATCATTACCCTTGGTGGCGATTCAGCTCCGACCGTAGATGACAATAAGGATCGTGGAGTCGAATTCAGGTGGCACAATGGTTCGGCTGCCAAGCTTGGCTTCTTCGGATATGATGACAGTCTTGGCAGGTTTGTATTCATACCTGATGCCACCAATACAAGTGAAGTATTCAGTGGCACGCTCGGCAATATAGATGTCGGGGACATATTCATCAGTGGTACGGCATCCACAGGCTCGGGCGGCGTTGTCCGTGCCACCAGCCCAACACTCACCACTCCTGTTCTCGGTACCCCATCTTCAGGAACCCTCACCAACTGCACTGGTTATACATTAGGTAACCTATCAGGATTGGGGTCTGGTGTAGGTACATTCTTAGCAACTCCATCGAGTGCAAATCTCGCAGCAGCGGTCACAGACGAAACTGGTTCAGGTGCACTGGTATTTGGAACATCTCCATCGATAACCACGAGTCTCGGTACTGGTAGTGCGTCATTCGATCTTGTCAATGCGAACGCAACTACTGTAAACTTTGCAGGTGCTTCCACAGCGCTTACTATGGGTGCTGCCGCTGGCACTACTGCTACAATAAGAGGCGGTACTCTACAAGGAAATACTTCAACTCAGAATTTATTTAATTCTGTTTGTACGACCTTAAATATCGGAGGTTCTGCAACGACGCTGTCAATAGGTGGCGGATTAGGAACTCTCACTATTAACAATCCCAGCACTGTTGTTGCAGGAGACCTTGCAGTTAATGGCGGAGACATCACGACAAGTGCAACTACAGCAACCGTCTTTGACACAACTGCCACCACGGTTACAGCCTTCAGAAGCGCGACAACACTGACATTTGCAGCCACTACTGGCACCACCCAAATTCGTAATGACACCACAGTTGGTGGTGATCTCACCATAACGGGCGGCGATCTCATCACATCCGCTGCCACATCCACCCTGATGAACACAACTGCCACCAACCTTTCTGTTGGTGGTGCAGCAACGACTTTGACGCTTGGAGCCACAAGCGGTACTGCATCCGTGAGGAATGCCACCACCCGCCTTGGCACCACGGCGGCAACAATTGAAACCAACAGCGGTACTACCAACGCATTGATATTGTCTCCGTATGGTAATTTGAATATTGTTCCTACTAGTTCAAGTAGCGTTGGTGGTTCCAGGCCAGCTTTAAGTGTTGAAAACACTGACGGAGGAACTGGCTTTGTTTCCATAACGGGTGGAAACCTTTATCTTGGGGTGAAGACTGATGGCCTCGATGTGGAAAGCCCTGTCCAGATAGTATTTGAAGGCACTACAGACGCCAACGAGCTCACCCTCACAGTGGCATCGCTTACAGGAGACAGGACTGTAACCCTGCCTGATGCAACTGGAACCGTCGCCCTTGCGGGCACTGGGTCCACCACCGATGGCAGAATCCCCTACTATGACACGACTACCAATACATTCCTTGGCTCTTCTGTCATGTCGTTCAACGACTCCACAAGCGTCGTCACTCTTGACGGAACGGTGAACATTGGCGGAACACTGGGAACCAGCAACTCCACTGTAAATCTTCTCAATGCGACTGCAACCACGATCAACTTCGGTGGAGCTGCAACCACCCTCAACTTGGGTCCAACAGGTGGCACGGGAACAATCGATGTCAACCGCAACACGATACAAGAGGCCACTCTCAAGTTCTACAATGAGCCCACCAGCAGTCCGTCCATATCTGCAGGAACGCTCACCCTAGACCTTTCTGCTGCACAGGTATTTACTGTCAGCCTAAACGCAAGCGTCACCACCCTCACCATCAGCAACACACCCGCCACGGCAAGCCGATCAATAGGCTTCACGCTCATACTCACGGCTGACGGAACCGCAAGGACTGTCGCTTGGGGTGCTGCAGTTCTATGGCCAGGCGGCACAGGCCCGACCCTCACCAGCACAAACGGTAAGAAGGACGTTTTCAGCTTCGTTACCACTGATGGCGGTACGACTTGGCTTGGATTCGTGGGAGGTCAGAACTACTAATGTTCGGGGGCATCCCTTCCAAAATAATTGCACTTGCCAGGAAAGTTCCTCCAGTTCTCCCTGACTTGCGGACGCTATTTGCATGGGGATTAGGAACTTCTGGACAACTTGGAGATGGTGGAGTCACCACTCGGTCGTCGCCAGTTCAGGTTGGAACAAGTTCCGACTGGAATAAGGTTTATGGAGGTCGTTATTTTGTTACGGCAAGAAAAACAAATAATACCATATGGTCATGGGGTCAGAACAGTTTCGGCCAACTCGGTCATGGAAATGTCACTGGTCTTTCTTCTCCTGTTCAGATTGGAACAGGAACAGACTGGTCTGTAGTGTCGCCAGGTAGAGAGCATGTTGTAGCGATTAAATCTGGCGGAACAATGTGGTCTTGGGGTAGAAACCTTAATGGCAGACTTGGTCTCAACGATACAACGTATCGTTCTTCTCCTGTACAGATTGGTTCTTCTACGGATTGGGCGACATGTTCTGCTGGATACACCCATAGCCATGCAATCAAGACTACTGGTACATTGTGGTCTTGGGGAGCCGCTGCCAACGGAAGGCTAGGCAACAGCACAACAAACCCTTCCCGTTCTTCTCCAGTTCAGGTTGGAACTGATACCAACTGGTCTAAGGTCAGTGCGGGCAACGCATCTGGAATTGCCATCAAGACTACAGGCTCTATATGGTCTTGGGGAAGCAGCACATATGGGCAGGGGGGGAGGGGTTCCACAACTCAAGCCACTGCTCCACAGCAGATAGGAAGTGGAACCGATTGGTCAAAAGTATCTCATAAATATCACACCATGGCCATAAAGACTGGTGGGACGCTGTGGGCTTGGGGAAGAAATTATTATGGAGAGTTGGGATTGGGATATGGTACATCTAATACGAGTAGTCCAGTCCAGGTTGGATCCGATACCACATGGTCAAAGATATCTCTGAGTAGAACCAATTTTGGTGGAAGAGCACATGCGATGGCAATCAAAACTGGTGGCACACTTTGGGCTTCTGGACAAAATACATATGGACAACTTGGTTTGGGTGATGTGATTGATAGAATTTCTCCTGTTCAGGTAGGCACAAGCACGGATTGGGCTGATGTCGAGGCAGGGATGAATTTTACAATTGCTCGTAAAACAGACAATTCAATTTGGTCTTGGGGTAGAAATAACAATGGGCAACTTGGTCAACGCGATGTTACCAATAGGTCTTCTCCAGTTCAGATAGGAACGGGGACTGATTGGGCTACCATAGCTGCTGGCAATACGCATGCTGTAGCCATCAAGACTACTGGCACCATGTGGTCATGGGGTAATGGCACTTCGGGTCGCTTAGGTAGAGGTAACAGTACATCTTATAGTTCTCCTGTCCAGATTGGTTCTGCAACCGATTGGTCCAAGGTGAGGGCAGGTTATGGTCATTCGCATGCAATAAAAACTACAGGAACCTTATGGGGTTGGGGGCAGAATGGTGGTGCTGGCCCTGGAAGATTGGGGGACAACTCCACAAGCATTCGTTATGCTCCAACTCAAATCGGAGCCGATACAAATTGGGCAGAAGTTGATAGTGGTCAGTATACAACTAGCATGATCAGAACTACAGGTACCTTGTGGGGATGCGGCAGGGCCAATTATGGTCAGATAGGTGATGGTCAAGCTAGCACCAACAGGTCATCTCCCGTGCAGTGTGGTTCTGACACTAATTGGTCAAAAGTATACAGAGGCTATGATAGTGCTTTGGCAATAAAAACTACAGGTAGCATATGGGCTTGGGGCAATAACTCTCGTGGGCAGCTTGGTACAAGCAATGTGACAAGTCGCTCAACTCCAACCCAGATAGGTTCAGGTACCGATTGGAGCCGAATCAGGGCCGGATATAGGGGTGGGGCTGCGGTCAAGACAGGAGGCAGTCTATGGGGTTGGGGGCTTGGAGGCACTCAGCCAACAGCGACAGGAATTGGAGTTTTCTTCACAACTCCAAAATTCAATGTTAGTTCTCCTGTACAGGTTGGAACGGATACCAATTGGTCTCAGGTCTATGTTGGTCAGAGACATACGATAGCTCTCAAGTCTAATGGAACCTTGTGGGCATGGGGAAGAAATAATTCTGGTCCACTCGGGCAGAATGATACTGTCAATCGCTCCTCTCCTGTCCAGATTGGCACGAACACGGATTGGGGGGATATTGGTGCCCATTACTTTGGAGGAATGGCGATAAAAGTCGTAGATCAATAAGGGTTCCGCATGCTTTGCTTTCTCAGTGGCTTGCCTCGTAGTGGTTCTACTGTTCTTTCTTCGCTCCTCAATCAACATCCTGATATCCATTCCACATCTACCAGTGGATTGATTGAAATACTCGGTTCTGTGTGTATGACATGGGAAAATTCCCCATCTACGCTTGCTCAAAACCAAGAAAAAAAAGAAGTTCACAAACTGATGGCGTCTATTATCGACGCCAAGTATGAACATATTAAAAAACAAGTCATAATTGATAAAAATAGAGGTTGGGTCAATCCTCAAATAATGAAGACCATGACTGATGTTTTAGGCTATAGACCAAAAATTATAGCCACAGTCAGATCTACAGCTGATTGTGCTACATCTTTCATAAGACTGGTAAATCCCGATGATGTAGGTGACTTTTTGAGATCATCTCCACTCATCGCGCATCTTAAATCATCCTATGCTGAACTAAAAAATGGTTACGAAGATGCTCCTGATAATATGCTTTTCATAGAATATGAGAAGTTGATTCAGAACCCTCAGGAGCAGATGGATAGGATACATAATTTCCTACAAGTCAAGCAATTTAATTACGATTTCGACCATATTGACACCGAAGTAATCGCAGAAAATGATGCAGTCGCCTGGGGGGTGCCTCGACTGCACTCAATATCGCCCCGACTTGGCAAGCAGCACAATTTAGATGCGAAGCAAATTTTGGCCCAATATTACGACAGTTATGATCAGCCTAATTTTTGGAATGGAGAGACAAAAGAGTACAAGAAGAAGAAAATTGATCATTCAGTTGCCTTATCTATGAGGGGGGAATTCGACCATTCCTACAAGGTTCTTCTTGAGGCTCAAGAGGAAAACCCGCTCTGCAACAAAATCGCGTTCAATATGGGTTGGTTTGCACTTAGGCAAAATCGGCTTCAGGATGGTATGAATGGGCTTGCAAGAGGAAGATTTGAAAATTGTTTCGGCAACCCTAGGCCAAGTGTACCCACCCCCATGTGGGATGGGAGAACTATGGGGACGTTGCTCTACTATCTTGAGGGTGGTCTTGGAGATCAGATACATGCGCTCAAATACATAAAACCTATAAATGATAGAGGTTGCGATGTGATTGTTGCATGTGCAGCTGAATTGTTCCCTCTGGTCAAGTTGTGTTCTGGAGTCAAGATGATCATAGAGCATGCTGCAGCAGGCGGTGTGTATCATGACTTTTGGTTTCCTGCTATGTCTATACTCGTTCCATTAGGTTTTGAATACGAGGATATCGACGGGAATGCCTACATACCTAAAACCAAGAAGACCAAGAACAAAAAACCCATGATAGGAGTCCGGTGGCAGGGCAATCCTAAGTTCGAACACGAGCAGAATCGTCGTTTTCCTCTCCCTCCATTTTTTGATATCTTGAAAACAGTTGATGCAGAATTCATCTGTCTGCAGAGGGACGAGGGCGAGCAAGATTGTCCTGACTTCATAAAAAAGGTGGCGCTAAACAATTGGGAGCAAACTCGCGATGTCATATCTCGATGTGATCTTGTGATTTCTTCATGCACTAGTGTGGCTCATCTTTCGGCTGCTATGGGCGTCCCAACATGGATAGTTGTCCCAATCCTTAATTATTACATTTGGGGACCTCCAGGTAATTCAAGCCCATATTATAATTCGGTAAAGTTGTTTAGACAAAAAAAGTTTGGATGTTGGAAAAGTCCCATGGTAGAGTTAAGAAAAAACTTAAAAGAGAAGTTTGTCAATGTCGGTTCAAAGTCAAGGAGGGTTGAGCGATGTCAAAACATATTAGGGTAGAAAATGGAGTTGTTGTTGAGTGTTTGGACTATGTCCCGCAAAATTCTTCAGGTGATTGGAGAGTGGCGATAGAGGTCGTCCCCACCTTGATACCAGGAAGGCAAATTTTAGGAAGCCATCATTTTGATTTAGAAAAAAATCCAGCAGAAATTGTGTGGAGTCATGTCGATCTGCAGGTTAATGAAAGGAAAAATCAGATGCTTGCTGATTTGAATCAATCATATTACAAAATTATAGAATCTGAACTGATCAAGGAATTTGAAGGCATTGATGCAGATTTTTCTCTTGTTCAAAATGCTATTGCCACTTACAGGCAAAAAAAGTCGGCAATTTCTTCCCTAGTCACACATGATGATATTGACAACTACATAGCAGCTTCTGAGTAAAAAATGAGAGTTGTCTTTTCGATAATACACAACGGTCTGCACCATGTTTTTCATAACAATCAATATCAACGAATTTTAAAATCGTGTGATTTTTGGATTGTAGTCGAGGGAGCCTCGTTACCACAAGGTAGTACAAGTTGGTGCAATGAATTTCCTCCCGAATTTCATAATGATGGAAGCAGTATTGATGGCACAAAAGAGTTTTTCACACTTCTATCAAGGCAATTCGATAATGTAAAGTTTGTGCCTTCATCGGGTTTTTGGCAATCAAAAGACCACCAGGTAAACAGGGCAATTGATGAAGTAAAAAAACTGACAAACTCTTGCTGGTTGTGGGAAATAGATATAGATGAGCAATGGTCATCAGAACAGATGGATCAGGCTGAAAGTGAGCTGGCTTCTTGTGGGGCTAAGTCTGGTTGTTTCAGGGCAAAATGTTTTATTGGCAAAAATCTACGTGCAATCGGAGATTGGGGTGAGGCAAGGCATTCTGGCTACACAAGGCTTTGGAAGTGGGAAGGTGAGTATTTTTTATGCCATGAGCCACCAGTTCTGCAAGGCATGATGGGAGTCGAGCCAAAAATGCTCACTCCAGTTTTTAAGCATTACAATTACTATTTTGACAAAGATGTGTTGTTTAAAGACAGGTGGTACGGTGGGCATGAAAACATATTTGATCGTTGGCAGTTTTTAAATTCTCTAGACAAGCGTTTTTTTCCGATGCACATATCGAACTTGATTGTAGGGCCTTGGGGTCGATCAAACAGCGCAATTATTTTCGATGACACAGACTCAATCGGCAAAATAGTCCAAATTGGGGCCAATATCGGCCATGATCATGTTTTTGAAATTGCGAAGAGCAACCAATACGAATGCTTGCTTGTTGAGCCAAATGTTCATTCTGTAGAGCATTTAAAAAATTGCTATACAGAGGTTCGCTCATGTATATTCGAGAACTGTGCCATCACGAATTACGATGGTTTTTTAGAAATTCATTTCAATGACATGTCATCTGGAGATTCTTCTCACAGCTCGATTTCAAGACAGCATGTTTTAGATCACGGCAACGCTATTGAGCGCATAACCACGCAATCAGTTCCCTGCATGAGGTTAGAAACTCTGCTTAAAAAACATGGATGGATTCATCAGCATATTGATTGGCTATTCATTGACACTGAGGGTCATGATTGCGACATAATTTTGGACATGGATTTAGATAAAATAAATGTTAAAAACATCTACTTTGAATATGTTCATTCAGATGGTGTTTTTAAAACAGGAGAAAAACTGTCAAAAACAATCAGTTTTTTAGAGAGTAATGGTTATCTCCGTAACATAAGATATGGGGATGAGCACAATATGGTTTTCAGCAGAATATGAAAAAGGTTCTTGTAGTAGGCGATTCGTGCAGAGACATATTTGTCTACTGTGATAGCGACAGGCTGTGTCCTGATGTGCCTGTTCCTATACTTAATATAGTAGACCAGATTGAGAATCCAGGTATGGCGAAAAATGTTCAGAGAAATATAATTTCTCTTGGTGTTTTTTGCGACATCGTCACCAACAAAGGTTGGTACAACTACACAAAAACACGATATGTTCACAAGAAGAGTAACCACACATTTTTCCGAGTAGATTCTCCGAACAACATGTGTAAATTCAAATTTAATGATAATGGTGTTAAATATGATGCAATAGTTGTATCGGACTACAACAAGGGCTTCCTGGACGAGTCAGACATATCCGACATATGCAAGTGCGGCAGCAAGGTTTTTTTAGATACAAAAAAGCCTCTTGGAGACTGGTGCAAGGATGCCTTCGTTGTGAAGATAAATAATCACGAGTATTCCCGCTCACCATCCTATTTCACCAAATCTATTTCCGACAAGCTTGTGGTCACTCATGGATGTGATGGATGCACCTTTCAAGGTAAGTCGTTTCCTGTAGAAAAGGTTCCAGTAATGGATGTGTCTGGAGCAGGGGATACATTTATGGCTGGTCTAGTTGTGGGTTTTCTCCAGAGCGGCAATCTTATAGATGCCATCCCTTTCGCCAACAGCTGCGCATCAGCTGTCGTTCGTCATGCAGGTGTAAATGCCGTGGGAGACTTGATTTCTTGAGAAAAGTCCTTGTCAATGGCGTCTTCGACATCATTCATGTCGGACATATCGAGTTGCTTAAGTTCTCTAGAGGACTAGGTGATCACCTTGTTGTCGCAATCGATAGTGACTCAAGAGTAAAGTCTATTAAGGGCAATAGCAGGCCGTTCCACTCATTTGTTGATCGCAAAACGGTTCTGATGTCAATAAGGTATGTCGATGAGGTCTTGTGTTTTTCTAGCCTCGAAGATTTGAGAAGCATACATGCATCTTTGCGTCCTGACTTTCTCGTCAAAGGTTCAGATTGGGATGAAAAGCTGCTGAGGGAGCAGGACGGGGTTCTTCCAGAGACAGAAATTGTCATATTCGACAGAATAGGTTCTTATTCGACCACCTCTGCCGTAGAGTATATTATAAAAAATGAGGGATCGCTCAAATGATCGCTGTGACAGGGGCATGCGGATTCATAGGTAGTGTTCTTGTCGGCAGTCTCAACCGTCAAGGGCTTGATGACATACTCGTAGTCGATGATTTTGAAATTGACTACCGGGTTGGATTTGCAACACGGGCGAACTACACATACCTCCAGAATAAAAAATTCAAGGATGTTTGCCCCATAAACAATGATGAGAATGATCCTTTTCTTGGTAGGCCTGTTGATTTTATTTTTCATCTTGGCGCAATTTCCGACACACTATGCGATGATCAGGTCAAGATAAATCACTTCAATGTCCGCAACACAGAATGCCTTTCTTCATTTGCCCAAAAAAATGGCATACCAATGGTATTCGCCTCTTCCGCATCTGTGGTCGGCAATGGTACCGGACCTCTCAACATGTACGCACGTTCAAAAATGGATTGTGAAAATATACTCAGAAACCATGCATGTATATTCAGAATTTTCAACGCATATGGGCCAAACGAGTATCACAAAGGGCAAATGGCATCCATGATATATCGCTGGTTCAAACAGGCATCTACTTCTGGTTTTTTGGATGTTTTCGAAGGGTCAGATCATTACCTAAGAGATTTCGTATCCGTGCACGACATTTGTTCAGTTTTGACTGGATCCTACAGAGATTATAGGAAAGGCATTTTTGACTTGGGCACAGGAAGTCAGTGTAGCTTCCAAGAATTAGCAGATATTGTTGCCAGTGAAATTGGAGGCATGGTAAGGCATATTGAAATGCCATCAGCTCTTCTTTCTCGCTACCAAACAAACACGAAATCTGATTCTAGTAAGATTTTAGATTATGGTTGGATAGAAAGTTTTCAAGATGTGGAGTCGGGAGTTAGACTTTACATGAGACATCTTCTCGATGGGGAGAAGACCATATGAGCAGGCTCAGGATAGAATCAACTTTTGAGATTCCCAAGGCATGGGGCAGGGAACTTGTCCTTATAAATGATGAAAAATACTGCGGCAAAATATTAGAGATTAAATCTGGTTGTCAATTCAGCATGCATTTTCATATTAAAAAAGACGAAACATGGTATATCCGATCAGGATTTCTTGTGCTGAAATACATTGACACATCGGATGCATCTTCGCACGAGTTGGAACTTAAGCAGGGAGATGTTGTGCGGGTCGCCCCAGGATGTCCCCACCAGTTGAGAGCTATTGAGGATTCAGAGATTTTTGAAGTTTCTACAACACATCAAGATACGGACAGTTTCAGGGTCGCTCCAGGCGATAGCCAAAAGCCATCGTGAATTTTCAGGTTCTCTTGATGGTCATCTGTATGTATTTTTTAAAATCTTTGGCGTCCTCTTTGTAGCCCTCTGCAGTTTCATCAGACTGGTCTTTTGTCCATTGGTAGCTCCAGGTCAACTGGCTCGGAGTTCGAAACCCAAAAAATTCAAGTACCTTCTTCTGGGTTAGTGCAACTGTATTGGCGTTCCAATTGTGGCCAACGCATATGAATCCTGCCTCGATGTTCTTGACGATATTCTCTCCTTCGAGAGTTGTCCTTCTGTTCTCTATCCAACTCAGTCTTTCAATTACCCTCTGATAGTTTGCGCATGCCTGTCCCCATCTGACGGGCGCTATAAAAATGACTGCTTCTGAATTAAGTAGCGGTTTGGAAATCTTCCATAGTTCGTCATCTTTATTATTGATGCTTGCCCAGCAGCGGTGGTTCCCGCTTGGGTTTTTTTCTTCGTCTTTGAGCCGTGCATCGGGAACTCCGCAATTGTTTCCATCGGCTCGGGAAATATTTGCCTCACACCCATATATCTTGAGTTCTGCGGCATTGAGGAATGTTGCGTCCACTCCTAGTTTTTCAGCTATCTTCCGTCCGATCAACTCAGACTTCGATTTCTCCCTCTCTTTGCCTGGGGCTGCCCATCTGTTGCTGAAGCTCATGATGAGCGTTTTCTTCCCCTTCAGGAAGTTGATTGTTGACTGCACATCGGACATCAAGTTCGGTGCTTCTGCAATCTTTATTGGCGTTTCAAATATTCTTCGCATGTACTCTATTTCTCCAAAATATGCAAACTAACCTATAATTATCTAGGAGGTTACGGCAAAGTAAGATATAATCAAAGTGGAAAGGATGCGGTGCATGGAAGTGTTCCATGTGATCATCCCCCTTCGGCATGCTGCCGTCGCAAGATCGGCCCTGATGCCACATCTCCCAGAGCGTAACGATCTTTTCATGTGGTGCTGCAGTCCTCGTGCTGTGGCTGAGACAATATGCATGGCTTGCGAGGGCCTGCCATCGCACCTCATGAGGTATATCGACATGCTTGATCCTGAAAATATGGATCGTTTTTTCTTCTGGAAAGTCGATAATGAAAGTATGGTTCTGCTTGAAACCAATGTGGCGGCATCCGCCTCAGAATTGGGCAGCAAGGTTTCTTTTAAAGATCTTGTCTTTTCAGCAGGGTATAGATTGAAGAGGGTCGATGGGCAAGCGAGGTAGGCCTCCAAAAACTAATCCTATAGTTTCTCAACTTACGGCCCTGCGTCAGGAGTTGGAGAGCAAGGCAGGTGGCTCAGTCGCCTCTTCAGGCAGAATTCCTGATATCATGGAATTTATAGAGAGTCCAGACTACTTGGGATTGAGTCATTATGAGCCCACGCCAATAACATTGTTCCCATTCCAAAAGGTGGCACTAAAGACATTTTATAGAGGCTCTGTAGGAAACGAGAACCTCAAACTGACTGACGAGGAGATAGACTTGTGCAGGAGGCATGGTCTGGACGATCCAGACTTTGAGCAGGGAGATTTGCTAAAAAAATATGAGAGTGAAGACATCTTTCGTGAGATGGTTCTTGTCTGGGGCCGCCGTTCAGGAAAAGATTTTGTCATATCCATACTCGCCCTTTATGAGGCGATGAAGCTGATCGAAACGCCAAACGGCGATCCCCACGGTCTCTATGGTCTCTCCACAGGTGCGCCTTTTACCATTCTCACCATTGCAAACTCTTCCAAGCAGGCTGAAATACTTTTTCAGGAAATACGAGACAAGGTTCTGAAGAGCGCATACTTCTCTGATAAAATATCTCCAGAAGGCATGCTGCAGGACACCCTTTCGCTCATGACTCCTGCCGACCGTCGCCGTAATGAGGAGATGAAGATGCGTGGGCTGCCGCAGTCGCACGGCAGCATTGTCATAAAAGCTGGTCACTCCAACTCAGACTCTCTTGCTGGTATCGGTTGCTATTGCCTCATGCTTGATGAGATAGGCCTCTACAAGCAAACCCCTGGTTCAAGTGGCGGCGAGTCCATATATCGAACACTTGCTCCTGCGACGGCAACATATGTGCGCAAAGAAAAGTTCACAGATGAGAATGGGGTTGAATCCGAGCGTCATATCTATGATGGCAAAATAATCTGTATCTCAAGCCCGAGAGGCAAGGAGGGCATTTTTTATGAGTTGTTCAGGACATCGCCGACTGTTTCTCATCGACTCTCGATGAGGCTGCCCACCTGGGTCGTCAATACCAATCAGAGTCATGACGGTCTGAGGAGCATGTTTGCTCAGATGCAGGATGATGAATTCAACATGGAGTTTGGTGCTGAATTCGCAGGCACAGCAGGTCAGTCATTCCTTCCCCGAGATGTAGTGGAAGATTGTTTCAAAGCCAACATACAGTTGAAAGACTATGGAGAACCAGGCAAGGTTTATTTCTGCCACCTTGATCCAGCCACATCGAGCCACAACTATGCGCTTGTTGTCTGTCACAAGGAGCAGTACATAAAAAAGGATACTGGAAAGTCGGACTTCAAAATCATAGTTGATCACATAAAGTTCTGGCAGCCATCCAAAGATAAACCAATTGTCAATGAGGAAATTGAATCTTACATAAGAAGGTTGGCCACCCGTTTCTATTTTGCGCAAGTTTCTTTTGACCAGTGGAACTCGACATCAAGCATCAGGGCTCTCCAGGCAGTCGGCATTCCCGCCAAGTTGACAAGATTCACCAAACGCCACAAGATAATTATATATGACTATCTTTATGATCTGGCCTCCAGCGGCCGACTGCACATCCCCCATCACGATCTTCTGAAAAATGAAATGCTATATCTTCAGAGGAAGTATATGCCCAACGGGTACCGCGTTTTTGCCAAGAGGGATGGTTCTGTTCGCACGGATGACCTGGTTGATGCCCTTGCGGGGGCATGCTTTTCCACGTCAGAAAAAGATGAATTGAGACTTCCGCAAGGAAGGCTAGCCCGTTTATCAGTAAGTAATGGAGCAGACCAGACTGTCTGGAGGTCGATGCAGGGAGTTCCCTATGGCGTCGGGTCTGGAGATAAGGTCGCCAAAGATATGAGTCGCAGACTCGGGAGATGACATGTTTAACCTTTGGAAAGCGTTGAAGAGGGCAGTCAGTGTCAAGGTTGCCTCAAGAGAGCAGGATTTGGATAAGGCTAGGGATGATGACAAGCTGTCCATTCAGGACGGCTACTCGGTTCCATCGGCATTGGCGGAGTCGCATGGCGAGGAGCCAGATATGTCTATATCCATGATGTTGGAGAAGGATCGCGGGGACACTCCAGACATGCTTGTTGAGGGTAGGCTCGACAAGAAGTCGTCGGAAGACCGCGGTCTTGTGTCCCGTCAAAATCCTGAAGGCAAGCCCATCACTGATATGGCAGCAGAAAGTGAGCGCTGGGATTCCATTTTCAGAGAGGCCTACGCAGATGCAAAGAAGGGCAAGCGTGATCTTTTCTCTCTACACTTCGACACAGGATCTGTCCGTGTTCCTGAGGTTGATGCCGATGACTCCCTCATCGTTAACCGGCCAGGTAGAATAACTGATTTTGGCGGGATTCCTGGACCAGACGCCGATGAGAACCTAAAGAATATAGGCAAGCAGCCCACAATAAAAGAAGCAGAGTCCAAGTTGAGGGATATTGATTACAGGTCATTCCAAATCAGGTTGGCGGCAGCAAAGCAGGAGAGGGGTCTTTTCGACTTCGAAAGTGATGAACTCGTGGATTTGAGTGATAGGAAGCGAGAAATACTTACAGAGCTTTCGAGGGTTATAAACTAAAAATGTTTATCATCACGAGCAGCAGTGCTTTTGTTCGATATGCGACTAGGGACATACCTAGCACGCTGCTGCATCCTTGGGATAGAGTCGATCCTTACCGTAGAACGAGAAGTCCAAATTCGGGCGAAGGTTACAAAATGACCATACCCATGTCTCAGGGCTTGCCTGGTGAAAATCCCGACATTGCAGGAGACTTCGGTCTTTTTAGTGATATGCATGCTGATCATGATGCTGAATTGGCTGATGGAGACTGGGATTATGGCGACCCTGATGCCCCATTCTCTGGTCAACCTGTATCCGAGGGGAATTCTCAATACGGTATGGGTCATGCAGATATGCCTGGGGCTTCTGATTCCTCTCCACTATCTCCTAACAGGAGGATTTGGGAGAGAGGACCAGACAAGGGCGCGACCGAAGAATTGTTAAGAAGACGGAGGAGTAGCTGATGAAGATTATTGTATCTAAGAGTTTGAAGGGCGAATTGGTCATCTCTGCCATCAGGAGCAAGTTGTGTGCAGGAGCAGTTGTGGAGGTTCCTGACGATGTTTGTAAAAATGCTGATGTGCTCTGGGCCAAGCGAAAAGGGCTCATCAGCTTCGAGGGAGAGGTCTCTGAGCAAGGTTCTCCGTCTCTTTCTGGAGACCAGGTCGAATTCACGAATGTTAGGAAGGGTGGAGTCACGGTTTCTTTTTTAGAACGGACTCTTTCTCCATTACAAAAGTTCATTCTCAAACGTGATGACCCGAATATGGATCATGCAATGAAGTTGGTGGCGGCTGGGTACCTCTCGGCTAGCGATGCAGTTGTATTGGCTCCTCGTCCAGAAGATGAGTCTAAAAAAACCGTAAAAAAGGCAAACACCGCCAAGCCCACAAGGAAATCCTTCAAAAGGAAAAAAAAGGAATCATCGGATTCAGGCTCAAATGACTTTTTTGGGCTCATGAATGCAGAGGTTTCCTGATGATAAGGCTTGCGACCGACACATTTTCAAAACGCTTGAGGGTTGGGCGCAAGAAGAACAAGTCTGTTCTCTGCAGATATTTTTCTCTTCTGTACGACAAGGACTATGCAAGCGCTTTGGTGGGGGCAAATTGTGACAAACTTCCATCACACACCAAGTCCTGAAGAGGCCATTGCCGAGCTAGAAAGGCTCGGTGTCAACTTCGGTTCTGACAGCGTATCCGATCCTCAATTGGGTTCTAGTTTTTCACGTGCAGATTATCCTGCTGCACTCCGCAATTCTGCAGATGAAAAAACCGATGGAATTCTTCCATTATGGTCTTCTCTTTGTGATTTGTTGTGCAAGAACCTGACGAGGAGGACGGCAAGCTTGGGATCATCAAGGATGTTCCTGTGCTCAGTTGAGACTGCCGTTTCTATGGCAATAAAGACGCCAATTGCCGATGAGTCGAAGAGGTGCGTCCAGGGTGCCCTAGATGCTTGTGACGCAAGTTGTGCATCGGCACACCACGCGGCTGAGATTGCATCGCTCGTGAGCAAAATAAGTCTGCAGGAATACATGGTTGCAAGACTTGGTTACAAGTATTTCTTGTCTGCATGTGTGGGTGGTCAAAAGTTTGCCTCAACTTTAGATGGTCCTTATGGTCGTCTCGACCTTCCTATGGGAGATCGTGTTGTGCCCTGGAAGGATATAGAGGAGAGCATAATGGGCGATTCTGATGCCAAAAAGAGCCAACTCCGGTACAAGACATGGACAGAAAACTATAACCAACCTGGGTTCAGGCAGGGCTTCTACTGGAGAGACCTGTCTGCGGCTCCATATCTGATTGACGAGGCGAAGAATGAAAGCCCATACAAATACCGAGAATACCTGTGGAGGCATTTGGGATGAAGAGCAAAATCGCAAATAGTTCTATACTTGATTTTCTGATCAGGGAGAGATCAGAGGGGCCGCTAGGAAAATTTGGCGACCCCAAGGGCAAGGCAGCACAGGTTCTCTACTCTCTCTTCAAGTCTGGCGAGGCAGGAGTTGAGCCAATGACATTCAAGAGACCCATGGGGGTTAGGACTGACGAGCTTGTGGAGTTGGAGCGTTTTGGTTTTGCAGAGTGGCGTGGTGATATGATCAAGATAACATCTCAGGGTCGACGCCTTCTTGAGCATGTGATTTTGAATGATGATGATTGTACATTTGCAATCAAAAATATGAGCAAAAACGGGGTCAGGAGATTATGAAGACGATGATAGTTTATGACAGGCCTCCTCGCAACAGTGTTGTGGCAGAGAGCAGGTGGAGCATCAGCTGTGCTGTCAAGCAGGCCAAAGCATGGGGTGCAGATGTCTATCGTAGTGGTCGTGGCTTTAGGATAGAGTTCGATAACGATTCTGATGGCGATGAATTCGCTGACCGATTGCTGCGAGGAGGCTTCCGAGTTGCCGAGCCGTGACTATCCCATGAAGAGGGTGGTGGTGGAACTGGCAAATACTCCCTCAAAAAGGGAGAGAGGCCTGATGTTCAGGCATGAACTCGACCCTGACAGCGGCATGGCCTTTGTGTTTGACAGTCCAAGTAGGCACGGTTTCTGGGGAATGAATACATTCATACCTCTAGATATTGCATTCGTAAATTCAGATAATAAAATAGTTCATATTGGCAGAATTAAGCCTCATGATCTGAATTCTGTCTCCCCCGGCGAGCCATGCCACATGGCGGTCGAACTTCCAGACGGGTGGATGTCTGCAAATGGCTTCAGAGAAGGTGATGATTGTCACCTTGTTGAGGACGAGAATCCGCCCTGTTGCGTTTTTTCCAAAAATTTTAAAACAGCTCAGGTGAAGCCTGAATCTTCTGTTCCACCTCAAGACATATCTGCAGATGATGTTCCTGAGGCAGCTGCGCAAGAAACCCCATCTGCCAAGCCAGCCGCACCTCAAGATGATGTCGCCCCAACCCCCCGTCCAGGCATCGAGTCTGAAAATGCCCGTTCAGGGGCCGATTCTTCTGTATCCCTCCTTGAAATACCCCAATTTGGCTCTCTAGGTGATGCCGTCAAATGGGCGGTAGAAAATCAGCAAGTCATGAATGTCGAGTACCGTACAAAATCAGGTAAGCAGATAAATAGATTTGTAGAACCACACGGTTTGGCATTTTCTGAGAAAAGTCGCAGAAACTATATGGTTGCTCACGATGAAACAGTTGGTGGCCCGAGGGACTTTATTCTCAACAGAATTGTTCGTTTTTCCTTCCCAGGCAGGACATTCACCAAAAAATTCGTAGTCTCTTGAAGTCATGGCAATATCAAACATTATCAAAGATGTTGTTCTCACAGCAAACGGCAGAGATGCCCGTGGCGATCACAGCAATTCATCTGCTCTAGATAAAATTGCGGAAGATTTGTCGATGGTGAAAACCGCCCAATATCTAGGTGTTCAGGGCACTGCCGTAAGAAATGGCAGATGTTGGCAGGGCTGCGTGCGCTCAAAAAGGGCTCAAGGCCTATCTCCCTCCGAGGCTTGGACGGATTGCCACGAGGAGTGGCTCAAGTCAATCGAGGGTGATGCTTCAGCCTGGAATAAGCACGCATCATCTGACGCATGGCAATCTGAGCCTATGAATGGTTCCGAAGGACTGCGTCAAGTAATCGCAGCCCGATTGGATTCTGGGGAGGCTCCGGAGGTTGCCATACCTTCGGCAATCGCAGAGCACACCATGGCTATCCCTGAGCGGCTAGTTTTTTGCGCTGATCGGCTTGGCAAGGTTGCGTCAGCAATAGAAGATAGTGATTTGGCAGCAGCAGGCAGGTTGCGCGTAGCCGCATCAGTATTGAGAGATGAAGCCTGGGAAATAACAAAAAAATCCATCCCCTCGGATGAAGTCTGAACAAAAAGCAACAAGGAGCAGAAATGAAGTTTTTCAACAACCGCATCAACGTGAATGGAGCGTCAAAAACCTTCGATGATATTATTTCGGAGGTTGCTGGCGGCATGAAGAAGCAGGCATCCGTGGCAGAGCCCCTCTCGAAAGAGGCAAAGAAGTCCAAGGGTGAGCTGCCCGATTTCATCAAAAATAAAATGGAAGAGGGCAAGAAGGGCAAGAAGGGCAAGAAGGGCAAGGTTCCTCCTCAGCTCGTTCCCTTTGTCAAAGGCGATAAGAAGGCTTCCTCTGCAGAACTTGTCAAGATTGCCGATGTCGTCAAGGTTAGCGATGACGAGGTTATCCTTGTGCTCGCAGAGGGCATGGACGCAGAGGGTATGGGCGCAGAGGCAGTCGAAATCGAGGACGATGCAACCGATGAGGCCATGATGGAAGCCATGAATAACGTCGCTGTAGAGGCGATAGGTTCATCGGAAGGCGAGTCTTGCGAGGCATGCGGCACTGCAATGGCATCTTCTGATGAGCCTGTCGAGGCAGGTTGGTCAGATAAGTCTGCTTCTGCTTCTCCCAAGTTTGTAAAAATTGCGAACCTCACCGACAAGCAGAAGGGCAAGTTCAGGTCTTACTGGTCAAACGTGTGGCCAAAAGACTTCATTGATGCAGTACTCGATACGGAGAACTGATCCATGTCATTTCTCCCTGTAGGCAGAAGGCTGCACATGCAGAGTCAGACCTTCAAAATTGCGCAATCGCAGATTGCGCAGCCAGATGCAAACTCTTTCTATATGGAAAATGGAGTTTCATCTCCCATCCCGCAAGGGGAGATGGGTTCTGACTCTCTACAGCAGTCTGCACCACAGGGTGAAGCAGATGGAGGAGATGGCGTCAAGCAGAGCTCTCTGCGAGAAGCCGTTTTTGAAGTTCTCGAGACACTAGGTGTGGAGAAGCGACACCTCACCGACCCCAAGATGAGTAAGCGAATATTTTCGCAAAAACAGGTTTTGGGATCGGGTAATGTGGTGGGTCATTTCATGCTGCCCTCTGCCACGGAGAAGCAGCGAATTTCCGAATCAGATGCGTCGGAAATCGCCATGAAGATACTGAATGCATTTGGACTTGAGGGCGACATGGGTCACGAAGGTAGAAACTTCGTGGTTCATTTCCGCAATAAGTCTCAAGAAGTTCAATCTGCTCCATCAGAAAATGATTCCTTTTCCGAATTGTCTGGTGGAGGCGGCAAGAAAGAGGCATCAGTTTTTGGCGAATTGATGATGCAGAGGAAGGCCATGCTTTCCGAAGGTCTCAGAAGGGCGGGTTTTCGAATATGAGAATATTCAGTAATAAAAACAATGGAAAATCAGACATCTTCGGCGACAAGGTTGAAAAGATGTCTGAGCAGCTTTCCAACCCTTCTTGGCTTGAACAATTTGCCCGCAAGCAATCGTCTCAAGAGGCTCCAGTCGATTCTGGAGACTTCATCAGGAATCGTGTTCTCGGCTCTCATCAGGTTGATAGGGGTGGGCACATTGGAAGCCTAAATGTCAAGTCAGCATCAGACACCCTCTTTGGACAGAAAGATCCTCCTGCGCCAAAGGCTGCGAAGTCTAAGAAGACAGATGATGTGGCGGAAATCTCAGAGGAGCCATTGCCAACCTCGGCGGAAAGGCTTTCCACCCATGTTGCCTCGACTTCTGCATCTGCTGCAGGTAGGGGGCTGATACGGACTGATTCCGTCAGTCTATTCGATAAAGATCCATTCTCTCACATTAAAAATCGTGAGAAGCCTGCGCCAAAGGTTGCGGAGAGGGTTGTGTCCTCTCCCAAGCCTGCAGTGGGCAGCAGGAGCCTTGCCGAAAACATGTTCGATAAGTTGACCTCTACCAAGAATGATCGAAAGATTTCTTCTTCGGATGTTGGCGCTGTAACTCGAATGTTTGATGCCCTGAAGGGTCGAGGTGAATCTTGAAATTCAACCTGAGCAAATTCGCACAGGTTAGGCCGGCGGAAACCGAGCAGCAGCTCGTTCCCGAATCTCCGCTCGACACCAGTTCCATGGCCCCACAGACTGCGGGCATGGGTGGTGCGGAGTTGCCGTCCTTTGATAACTCCAACGATTTGTACAACTTTCTGAATCAGTTCCGTCAGCCAGGAGACCCCACGTCTGGATATCCTCAGGCATGGAATGATTTCTTTGCACCCCGTATGGAAAATCATCCAGGGTCTGCAGAATTTGAACAAGCTCTTCAGGCCTTCTTCGAAGCGGATGAAAATTCTCAGCAGGCAGTAGACCTCGCTGCTCAGGCATTCCAGGCGTACAGTAGTGCTTCTCCGACAGTGATGAAGGTGGACACTCAGCAGAGGGTCGCCTCATCCATCGATGCAATTGTCATGGCTTCCGACGAAGAGATTGCACTGTTGGCTGAGAAGGCTGCTTCATCATATAGGGACATGATAAAGTCTGCGTCTTCAGTGAGGAAATTCAATCTATCTAAGACTGCCTCCCATGGAGACATGAAGAATGTCATGCTGTTTGGCCCTGGCCAGGTCAAGCCAAGCCCGATCATCAAGGATATCGAAAGCAATATTTCTGCTGTCGAGCGCAACAAGAGCAACGGTTTCTTTGTTGGCGATGTCTATGACATAGATTTCGAATCATTGTGGCGTGGCAATGTCATGGACAAGTACTATCGTGCATTCGATGGCAAACACGGCCTGTCTGGCGGTGGCTATATCGATGACAGGTTCGAGGTAAACAGGAACATTCCTGTTGGTAATGACTTGAGGGTTCCTCAGGACGGAAGTCCGCGTCCATTCATACCTGAATTTTCTGGGACAGAAGCCAGGCTTGAAGCTTCCCGCGGCAACCTGAAGGGCAACGACGGTCGTGTTTCTTTCTCCCCGCTCCGTCTCACCGCCTCAAAAAAAAAGAACCGACAGTAAATAAAATAGCCAAGATAGACCCATTCGACACTCCGTTCAGGGATGGAGAGAAGAAGAAGCCTATGCATGGCTGGAAAAAAGTTTGCCCCATATGTGGCGGCGACAACAATGCAACTGTTGCAAATTGCGTAAATTGTAATGCTGTACTTGCGAACGTGCAGGCTGTGTCTGCCACTTGACGAAAAATGAAACATGCCTTCAAAGAGTGAAAAAAACATCAAGAATGCAAGTTCAATCGCACAGCCTGCCCCCGCAGGATATGTGAACGGTGGAAGCGTCCATCTACCTCTGACGAAGGCCGCCCAGTACATGGGGGGAAATGTCAGCACCATATTCACACAGCCGATGTTCTTCTCTCCTCTGCACACTCCACAGAGTTGGCAGATCGCCAGCAGGCGTAAGGAAGTCTACCAGTGGGCAAGATTTTATTACGAGAACGAGCCTAAGGCAGCGGGTGGCATAGATTTCTACGCCACATTCCCAATGAATGGGTTCAAGCTTGAATGCAGGGATCGTAAGGTTCTAAATTTTTTCGAGCATCATGTCGAGAAGTTGAACCTTGACTACTGGTTCAGGAAGATTTCTCATGAGTACTTTTTATTGGGTGATGTTTTTATATTCTTAGAAATTGATTGTCCAGTTTGTGGAGGCTCCACAAGTCTTCCCGATGGTCGCGTTTGCAACCATCCGAACGGATCATTCAAAAGGTTGATGATATTGAATCCCGATTTTGTCGAGGTTCAGAACACTCAGCTCGCAGAGCATCCCACTATAGCGATGCTTCCAGACGATGACTTGAGGAGAATCGTCCAGCAGAAGAGACCTCGAGAAGTTTATGACAAGATATCTCCGCAAATCAGGGATTTGGTCGCGGCAGGTCAGCCAATACCCCTCAGTCCCCGATGCGTAAGTCATCTGCGACACAAGGGCAGTCCATATGGAACTTATGGAGAGTCTCTCCTCCGTCGACTCTTCATGACGATTGCCTACAAGACAAAGTTGATGACTGCCAACTGGATTGTTGCCGAGAGGCACATTCTTCCCATCAGGATAGTCAAGGTTGGCACTGCAGACCGTCCCGCAAATGAGATGGATATTGCTGATGTGCAGAGTCAACTTGCTGCTGTCGCCAATGACCCGAATCTCACCATAGTAACTCACCATGCATTCGAGATGACATGGGAAGGTGCCACTGGAAAAATACACGACATCAGCAATCAGCTAGAATACGTCGGCAAAGAGATGCTTGATGGTTTAATGTTGAACCAAACCCTCCTCAACGGAGAGATGCAGGCATATTCTGGAGCTGCTGTTGGAGTCGAAACTCTAATCAGGAGATTAGAAACCTGGCGCATGGAGCTTGCCCAATGGGTGGAGAGGAGCATATTCCTCCCCCTCGCACAGATGCAGGGATTTGTAGATACCTCAAAGTCTAAGCAGTTGAATGAAACTGTTTGGCTATATCCGCGTGTCAAATGGAATGACTTGAGGTTGAGGGACAATTCTGAGTATCTCAACAAAATTATTCAGCTTTACGATAAGCAGGTTGTCAGTAGGCAGAAACTCCTCGAAGAATTCGATATCGACTTCGATGTGGAAGTCTCTCGCATCAGAGAGGAACAGGTCATGGCTGGCGCAGGGGGTCAGGTCATGGGGGGGACGGGCGGACCCTCTCCAATGGGCGGAGATCTGCTCGGTGGCTTGGGTGGAGGTCCACCACCAGGAGGGCCTCCACCAGCGGGGATGCCGATGGATATGGGTGCTCCGCCTCCGATGGGAGCCCCTCCGGGTGGAGATTTGGGTCTAGGTGCACCACCTCCAGGTGCCGCGCCATCACCCCCAGGCGCCCCTGCGGGAGGCGCACCTCCAGGTCTCGGCGCATCTGCATCCACATTCCCAAACAAAATATTCAAGAGGGGCAAGGCTCCCAAACAGGAAGAGGTGAAGCCTGCTCAGCCCAAGCAGATTTATCTGACCAAGCCCGAGCAAAAGTTGGCCTCCATACTTGGAAGCCTTGCCGTGCCCTATCCGCTGTTTGCTCAATTTCAGCAGTTCGTCCCTGGGCAGAGACAGCCATATCTTTTGGATTTTGCATATCCACAAATCGGCGTGGACGTCGAAGCAGATGGAGAATTCTGGCACTCCGACCCCGAGGCAATCGAAAGAGACCGTGCAAGAGACATGAGACTTGCACAGTTGGGGTGGAGGGTTATAAGAATTAAAGAAGGCGCTCTCAACGCAAAAGTCGACGAAGTTTCTCAAATTATTCTGTCTAATGTGCGTGAAGCGATAGAGGAACGGAGGATTTTGTCGAAAACCGCTGCATTTTTATCTGATGGTGAACCGCAAATCATATCCACTGACGTGGCCGACATCTTCATTCCATCCCGTTTGGATGGAGAAGTTGGCGACACGCAGGATACGTGACAGGAATATCGAGTGGGAAGAGACCTACACAGAGAGGACGGAGCCCCTCAAGGATCGTTACGAGCGGCAGGTTGGGCCTGGAAGTTACTACAGATGGCAAGGTCATGACTACACCACCGATTCAGATTACTATGTTGTCTGCTCTCCTGCCAGGACTAAGGATTTGAAAAAGTCTTTTTTTGCTGGCATCAAGAAGCTTCCTCCCAACTGGCAAGAGGATGAGGCCAAGGTTTACAGTCCATACGGTAAGTATTTTGACAATATAGCAACCGCTCTCACCTTTTTGTATGATAAATATCGCATTCCATATCCTCAGAACCAGTATCCATACAACTTGACCCATTTGGCCGATGTGAAAATCCCAAGGACTCTGAAGGCATGATTACTGACAAATTCAGCATCACGGGATCTCGACCGTTATCTCCTCTCAATGTCCCTTCTGATTGGGATGAAATTAATCTTGAGCCCCTGAAGAAGGTGGCTTCATCTGAAGGTGTTGATCTCAATGGCTTCGATCTCGATTCTGCACTGAAAAAGAACCCAGATCATCTCTTTGTCAAGGTTTTCGCGATCAAAAAAGATGAGGTCAATGACAACGGCGACTGGTTCAGTGAAGGCGAGCTCAAGAAGGCGGCAAAGACCTTCATCGGCGTTCCTGTCTTTGTCAACCATCAAAATGACGACATTGAAAAGGCTCGTGGCAAAGTTGTTCATGCATGGTATGACGACTCTTCGGGTGGCATCTACACCATCAATATGGTTGACAAAATTGCGTTCCCACGGCTCGCACGGGGTATCGAGCAGGGTTATGTGACAGGGACATCAATGGGATGCCAGGTTTCCCACTCATGCTGCAGCATTTGCCACCATCGCGCAGCAACTGCAAAAGAGTTCTGCTCCCACATCAAAGAGCGTAAGAAGAAGCGATTTTCTGGCAAGCATGCTTGTAAATATCATGAATCTCCCAACGCGGGAGATGAGCCTTGCCCTGTCTGTGGATGCAAGAAGGGCTCAAGTCAAGAGCACTCTTACAAAGATCATCAAATTTTCGAGCACAATTTTGGGGTTAAATTCATCGAAGATAGCTTCGTTGTGAACCCTGCATGCCATGACTGTCTGGTGCAGCAGGTCCTGAACCCTGATGGAGTTCGCAAAAAGGTTGCAGGTTTGCTCGACCGTGTTCGGGCTATCAATGACGGCTTTAGCAAGATCGCTGAGGAGACATTCTGCCGTGATGGGGTATGCGGCATGAAGAAGGTCGCAGGCCGGCAGGAAATTGGTGAATTGAATGAGGCAATGAATCTTCTTGAGCGAGTTGCAAGATCGATGATGGCGCAGAAAAACGCTGTCTCGATGGAATATGTCAGCGATTTGGTCAAGGTGATGTCGAATGTCCAAAAGACCACCGATGAATTGATTGAAATGGGGTATGCCCAATTGCCGTCCCCCACCCCACAGCAGCAGGCAATGGGTACAAATAACCCTGCATCACCGCTCTCCTCTGCGGCACCTCCGCAGGCGCCTTCGGCATCCATGCCTGCGCCTAGTGCTGCCCCTGTTGCGCCTCCAGCCGCAGGCATGCCGAGACCTCCTGCAGCGCTAGGGTCCCCATCACTTGTTGATGTGGGTGATGATATTGGCAGGGTGACCAAGCCTTCTTTTATGCCAAGAGCAGCTTCTGGGGAGGAATTTTACGAAAAACGTAATATCACCTCACAGGGCTTGTCCTCTCTGTTCGGTGAGGGCGAATTCTTTCCTTCGGAGGAAGCATTGGCTAGTCATAAGGTCATAGCAAAGGTGGCATCTGGGAATCTTTCCGTCACTGTCGCTTCCGACGGAGATGGGGAAATGTATATAACCGAGTCGGTCGGTGGTCGAATAATAAGGGCTTCATCTTCCGATGTATTTCCTTCCTTGATACGGGAGGCGCTCGCTGCAGACCCAGATAACGCAGCTCGTATAATTTTGGCCTCTCTGGAAACCACAGAAAACAATCAAATCACTAAGGAGTCTGTCTTGGACAATTCTAACCCCAATGTAAAGATCGCAGCTCAGAGAACTGAAAGCGCCCCAACGACCACGACCGAAGGTCAGTTTTCTACTGGCAAGGGCATAGGTCAGCGACAAGGGGTTGAATACACTGAAACTATCGAAGGAGAGGGGAGGTTGGGTGCTTCCAAGCCCATCTTCACCGATGTTTCAAGTGCCTCTGGGCAGGTGCGCATGGGCTCTCCAGACGGCATCATTGAGAGCCAGTTGGCAAGTGGTTCCAATGGTTTCATGGCGCGTTGGAATTCTTTTCCCGAAACAATCACCGAAGGCCAGTGGGATGCCACAAGCCGTGAAGTTTTTGCACGCATCCCGTCCGATTGGACTTCGCACACCCAGGGTGTCCAGCTCGACATGCTCCGCAAGGATCACAAGTGGTCTGAGCCATCTACCACCACAGAGGGTCAGTTGGGCTCCATGTCCAAGAAGGCAAGCGCAATTGACCTTGTAAAGGTTGCGACTGCAGCAATCGCTGATGCAATTGGTCGTTACGGTCTCGATGCAGCAGACATCCAGAGGGTTGCGGGTTATATAGGTGACAGACCTTCTCGTGGCGCCAAGGCTGCTTTCATGGTGTCAATCAACGCCGCACCCTGGACGGTAGACTCTCGACAGGAGGTTGTGAGTCGCAATTCATCCATGACCAAGGGTGCATCTGGCGCTCTCCTTGCAGAGCCGATTGACCTTGTCATGGCCTCCATCGCTGACAATGTTGGATCATTCAGGTCAGATGATGTCGTCGATGCTTTTGTTCGTTGCGCGAAGAGCGACCTTGTCCTTGAGCAGGCCGTCAAGATGGCTGAAGAAACCAGCGTAGGCATGCAGAAGGAAGCCTCTATAGAAGATGCTATACAGGAGGCATTCCGCCCAGAGGATGGTCTATACAAGATTTGCTGCACCGTTGGCGAGGACATTTCCTGCGACCCCTCGGACAAGCAGGCATTTGTCGCTGAGGTGACCAAGTTTGCCCAGGCAATGGTTGATTCGCGTTTCCCTGGAACTGAGGTTGTCCCCATCTCCATCGATATAGATGACAATGGCGGAATAATTGAGGCAGTTGTCAAGGAAGCTTCGAAACTCACAAATGAGGAGAGCGAGGCATATCAGAAGTTTGCCTCCTCCATGAACTCCACTGAAAATACAGTCGCTACCAAGAAGACCGCCTCTTCTGCTGAGCCCTATGCGGCACGTGAGGAGCGCATCAGCCGTCGGGCCAAGTTGCTCGAAGAGATAGAGCGCCTCGAGAAGAGGGCTCAGGTCGGTGGCGCAATGCCTGCCGCCCTCAATCCTGCAGGAATGGGTGCTGGAGCAGCAGTTCCCGGTGCCGCACCGCCGCCTGGCATGCCAGGCGCAGAGGCTCTGACTGGTGGAGCTCCAATGGGTGCGCCTGGCGCCCCAGCTGGAATGCCAGGTGCTCCTGCACCAGCTGATCCGCTCGGTCTTGACTCCCCCGATGACGAGGGCAAGGCCAAGCCACCATCTGCCGTTTGCGTTATTTGCGGCGGTCAGGATGTCGATGTCGGTGGCGGCAAGAGCAAGTGCAACGGCCCAGGATGCGGTGCTGGCTTCACGATCAAGGTCGTGCCAGATGCCTCGCTTCTTGACAATATCTCCGATGGCGATATCGATGCGGAAGATTCGTCTGCAGACAATCCAGCAGCACCCGACAAGGGTCTCGGTGGGATTGGTGCTGAGATGCCGCCTGCAGGAGCTCCAGCAGGAATGCCCGCTCCAGGCATGCCGCCCATCGCCGCATCGACCCGTATCACGCCAGAAATGCTCCGCAAGGTGGCATCTTCTGGTCCAATCGGCTCGGTCAGTCCGATTTCAGGCAGCCGCAACACTGTCCAGTTAGATAAGGAAACCTGGATGTGTCTCGACTCTGGTCAGATGTACAAGGTCAGGTTCGCGGCCTCTACCCAGAATGCGAAGGAAGTTTTCGCCCAGTGGGAGTGGATTCCTGAATACAAGAAGGCATCCTGCACCAGTTGCAGCCGCAAGCGTGCCTCGGTCAATAACGCCCTCAAGGCTCTTGGCGTGAGCAGGGATGATTTTGACTCCATGCCAGTGATCAAGAAGGCCAGTGTGCTCAATGAGGCGCTCTCCCGTGGCTTCGTGAAGACGGTCAAGATTGCTTCAGAGGAGGAGACCGCTATTGGTGCATTCAAGAAGGCATTCACCATGCACGGCGACTTCCCAATGAACGAGTGCATGGAGAAGCTCGCACGCAGGTATGGTGCAGACAGTGTCGCCCTCTCTGGTCCCTGCAGGGGCAACAGTCTCCCTGACTGCGTATGCTCCAAGCTTGCGAATGTAAATGTGTACTCTACTTCCGTCGCAGACAAGGTGGCATCAAGTTGGGCGCAGCCCGACCCCATGTGTGAGTGCGTCGAAGATCTCGTTCGCGATGGCATGGGCGTCCGCCAGGCCTCCTCGGCTTGCGATCTCATCAAGGCAGCATATGCCACTGATGAGGAGCACATGGCAGAGGAGATGACTGACGACTCGGAGTTCGTCGATGATGGCGATGGTGATCTTGCCGTCGGTGGGGGCGATGATTCTGATCCCTTCGATGATGCAGGTGAAGATGATGATGCATCGATGGACGGAGGCAATTCTGGCGATAAGTCTATGAAATTAGACCTGAAGTTATCTCCAGAGGTTCTCCAGCAAATCGATGAGGAAATTAAAAAGGTTCTCCATGGCGAAGATTCAGACATGGATGACATGGGCGATGACTCCGATTTCGAGATAGACGATTCGGACGACACTGCCGATTTCGAAGTCGATGATTCAGACGATGATGCAGAGGACATGGCTGTTTCAGGCATGCCAGCATCAGATGATGATTCGGATGGAGATATGGATGATGACTCCGATGACATGTCTGAAAACCCCAAGGGATATGACATGTCTGATATACAAGAGGGTTCATCTGAAAATGATGAAACCGACGAAGATGAAGAATCAGATGAAGACGAAGATGAAGAATCAGATGAAGAATCTGAGGAAAAAGAGGCTGTTATGGAAAAGACTGCTCCGAACGAGGCATCATCAGAAGATGATGGTGGCTCGAAGATAGAGAAGGAAGCCATGGCTCTGCGCCGAGGTCGCGTCGTTGGAGTTGGCAAGCTTGAGCTTGACATATCAAGGCTCGCCTCCGCGCTTGAGAAGAGCGCAGGTGACAAGTCTGTCGAGGTTAAGGCTGTCCAAGATCAGCCAGAAATTGGAAAGATAATGACCAACAAGGCTGGACTCAAGGGTCCCAAGGTCGTCGAAAACGGCGGCAAGCCTCTGGATGGCGAGCACGGTGAAACTTTCGATGTCGACTCCCACAGACCAAAGGTTCCTGTCGGAGGCGGCAAATTCGATGGAGACAAGATCACCGCAGAAAAGGGCAATATGGCAACAGGGGGTCAGGAGGGCGCAGGCAAGTCTGCCGCAGGCAAATTTGACCGTCAGAAGAGTTCCTTCGACACCTCTATAGCCAAGCTCGCCTCTGAACTTGGACTCAAGGTCGATCTCGCTCAGGACCAGCCCGAGTTGGGCGATGTGGGCACCTCTGCAGGTCTTGAGGGCATGGAAGAGGTTGATTTCCCACATGGTAACGAGTCAGCCGAACTCTCTCCTCCGTCCATACCAGTCGGTAATGGAGAAGGTGCAGAAAAACAGAATCTCATGACGGGTGGTCAGGTGGGTGCGGGCAAGTCCGTATCCGTCGGTGGCTACGCGAAGAAGAAGGCAGGAGTCGATTCTAGCGATATGGCGCTCAAGATTGCAGGCAAGATGGTTGCTGCGGGGATGATTTCCCCGGATCAGCTCCCTGCAAAAACTCAGGAGCTTTCGGGCTACAAGGTTGCCCAGCTCAAGGATCTTGACAAGGCTATGTTCGCAGGAGGAGTCGTATCCAAGGGCCTCAAGACGGCTTCAGCGGGATCAGAGACTGCTTTTGTGATCCCAGAGCAGAAGAACGACAGGAGCGCCTATGGCGACCTCAAGTCTAAGATAGCTTCTATGTTCCGTCTGCAGCAGCAGGTTGAGATCGCTGATCAGACGGAAGGAAATGCATTGCGTCGTGCTTTCAAATAAAGCACGTAAAAATTGAAGGATAAAAAAGAAAAAGGACAAAAAGGAAAAGACTATGGCACTGATTCCAGTTCATCACACAATCGCAACCCAGTATGCCGTTGCCTCTGGCAGCGGAAACATCACCGAGGGTATGGGCGTTGCCCTGGCCGCCGATTCTTCAGGCGACCTGAACCCCTACGTCAAGCTGCCCGATGCTAACGGTGGTTTCACCGTTGGTATTGCTGGCGACAGCAAGCTCTCGAGTACCAGCGGAAACGCCTACTCTGCCTCTGTCGTCGTCAATGGCTCTGGTAGCACCCGCACCACCACGAACCGCGTCAGCGATATGTTCGACGAGACCCTCGCCTCTGGCAAGATGACCGTCTACATGGGCTCTGGCGAGTTCCTGACCGACCAGTACGTCGCTGCAGAGTTCGATGCCTTCGGCGACAACGCCGCTGGCGCTGCACTTTACGTTGTCCAGAGTGGCGCAAACGCTGGTAAGATCACCAGCACTAGCTCCAACAACGGCAACAAGATCGGTCACCTCATTGCGGCCCAGAATGCCTACCCAAGCGGCGTTCCTGGTACCGATATCAATGGAAGCACCTCGCTGGGCAATTTCATCCGTATTGCCCTGAACATCCAGTCCGCCTGATAAATCTTCCAGACGTCCATCCCCATGAATGAACGGGGAGGCGCTGGAGAAAGGAAAATGAAAGAATGAGCATCAACAAAGACGGTCTCACTTACGATGAGAAGGAAGCAGTTATCGCGCAGGCCCTCGCCACCGAGGAGGGACGCGTTGCCCTTGCACAGGCTATGGTTGAGCCAATCCGCCGCTCGCTTGAGTATCAGGCTGTCGGTCGCAAGCTCCTCATGGTCGACGAGCTGCCTCAGGGCGCTCTGCCCCGCTACGAGCGTGACGTTGCCTCTGTGGCAACCGTCGTGGCTCGTCAGGGTGCAGTTCCTGACCAGATCACAGAGGGCGAGGAAGTTCTCGTCCCAACCTTCGAGATCGCTGCCCACCCGACCATCCGCCTCTCTGAAATCAAGGCTCGTCGATTCTACATCGTCGACCGCGCTCAGATCAAGGCTAAGGAGGCAATTCAGAAGGAAGAGGATCGCAACATCTTCGCTGCGCTCATCGCTGCCTGCCCGTCAGGTCAGACGGTGACCAACGTCGGCACCCTCGCCACTGCGTCTCTCAACACCGCCTACAAGTACATCGAGATTCATGACCTCGTGGCCTCCAAGGTCGTCATGCACCCCGAGTCCTACTCAGCGGTTCGTAGCTTTGGTAAGAACTTCTACGACGAGGCAACGACTCGTGAGATTCTCACCACTGGTCTCTACGGTCACCTCTGGACTGCAGACATCCATGTCTCCAGCCAGCTCGATTCGACCAAGATCATCGTCACCTCGAGCCCCGACACTGTCGGTGCGTTCCCGATCCGTCAGGACATCACTGTCCTTCCGGCCGATGATCCGAAGAAGCTTCGTCTCGGTTGGGTCATCTATGAGGAGATTGGTATCGTGGTCATGAACGACTACGCAGTCTCTGTCATCGATGTTGACGCAACCACCACCTGATAGGTGGACATCTGAATAAGGGAAAAGAGCCGCCCATCCTGAAAGGGATGGGCGGTTTCTTTTATTCCCAATTTATTTATGACATAGTTGTGAGTTCAGCAGCAACGGCCCAAAAGTTTCCAAATCTGCCAACGCGAATCCAGGAGTTCCCAAAGATGATGTTGTTTTCTTCCTCTGGATTTCCCATATCGATTACAAGTAGATTTTCATCGGAATCTTTGGATATGTTCTCTCCTCCTAGGCTTATTTTAGATGCGCTTAGTGCAGGTATTGAGGAAGTCGATCCTTGGTTTGCACAGACCACCATCCCTAAAGAATTTTGCGAACTTATTTCAAGTGAAACTCCTTCGAAGACGCTGTCGGCCAGGCCGTCTGGGGTCAGCGATGGGGTGTAGATATGAAGAAATCTGCTTCCTGCCACTGTTCCCACTCCTATCGGGAACCCTCCAATAGAGCAGTATGATGTAGAATCGGTCGCTCCTGTATATTGCTTCACAGATATTCGGTATTTGTTACCTGAAGATTTGTATAGTTTGAATATTCCTATACCACCGATGTTTCTTGTCTCGATTGCGTATCCTGATGTTGGCGTCGGCATGTTGCCTCCTTACCGATAAAATACCGTGATAGTGAAAAACGCCCTCGGGATACCTGTTTATGTTCCTGAATGGAATGGACACATTCCAGCAGGAGAAGATGGGGAGAATTTTGTGATTGAAACTCACAAAGTGCACAGCGCTCCATCCATTCGTGCAGCTTTGATGAAGGGCTACATCGTAGTCAAAGATCATGATGCAAACGACGGGATAGAAGCCGCATTTGCCAAGATATCCGCCAAATCGAGGAAACCGAGCCCATCGACGATGCTTGATGATGTCGTCGTTCGCGGACAGATGTTGGATTATTCAGGATATGCAAAAGTCAACCGTAACCTTATAAGATGCCTCCGATCTCATGGGATATCGGCATCTGCTGACCCTGTTGACCTTGGTAGACCGCAACTGATGGTTGAGGATGTAAAAAATGATGTGCCGCTGCGTCCACGGTGCAATGGCATTGTCGATATTAATAGCGTTGTTCCCACCTACGGTGATCCTGGTAACGGCAGTATGCGCGTGCTGTATACAACGGTGGAATCAGAGACGCTCCCAAAAGAGGTTATTGCGAGTGCAAAGAGATATGACCAGGTTTGGTGTGTTAGTGATTTTTGTTCTAATGTCATGAAAAATCATGGCGTAGAGGCCAAGACGCTTTACCCCCATGTGGACGGAAGTATTTATTGCGAGAAGGGGCCAATTCATTCGTTCGCCCAGCCTTTGCCAGCATTCAAATTTCTGACAATATTTGGAGCCAGTTCGCGCAAGGTGGGCTTGAACACCGTGAAGGCTTTCTTGCGTGAGTTTGATTCAGGCGATGATGCATGCCTCATAGTTGCACATAGAGACAAACGTGGTGAAGGCGGTCAGAAAGAATTCGCCGACTCCATGGCGGAACTGCTTTCCAAATCAGGCAGAAAGAATCTCCCTCTCGTTGTGAGGATGCCTAAATCCCTTTCGGAATCTGCTCTTGCAAAACTATATCGAAGTATAGACGCATGTGTATTGGCTGCGCGAGGAGAGGGTTTTTGTCTTCCGTATGCGGAAGCAGCTCTGTCTGGTCGGCCATCTATTTCTCCCAGGTTCGGTGGACCTTTAGATTTCTTAGATGACACTTCCGCTTATCTCGTTGATGTCGAGAAGATGATCATTCCCAAAGGCTCTATGAATACGGTGCTGTGGGACGAGACACTGATGGCAGATGTGATTTCTGAAGATTTCATAGATAGGCTCGCAGGCAGCATGCGTCAGTGCTTCGACGACAGTCCCAAGATTCGATCCTCAAAGGCAGGTCGTGCTGCAAGCAGGATCAGACAAATCTGTTCAAATGAATCAGTTGCAAATCAATTCAGAAAGCTGGTGTCAGCATCATGATAGCATACTATGATCAGGCGAATTATCGTGTAGTGTTCATTGGAGATTCTGTATACTCCGTACCAATTGATCGTGTCAAGATGCATCCTGAGCTTTTTGATGTTCCAGCAATAATTGCGAGCGGATTTGGAAGGCTGGGAGAAGTCATATCTGGCGTCAAGCCTGTTGGCAATCCGTATCATCCTCTGCCTGAAAATGGTTCGGAAACAACTGATTTTGCAGTCCCTAGTGTCCCTTCTGCAAGGCTTGAGTTCATCGTCCCGAGCAGGGATGGTACGATGATTTTGAGCAAATTATCTCCAGAGTTGAGATTCGAAGGCGCGCATGATGGCAAGGAAATTTCTCAACTCAAACTTATATACGGCGATCTTCCCGAGCAGGTTCAGGCTTTGATCAGGTCTGGTACATTGAGGCTAGTTTCCCACTCGGAGCTCAATCAGTTGAAGCAGAAGCAAAAGGATAAAGAGAGAAATAAGAAAGACCAGGAAGAGTCTCGAAGGAAGTCGGCTAGATCTGTACGGCGCCGTGATTCTGATGATGTTTCCGATGATGGTGATGATTCATCTCCAGTCAGAAACGCAATTCCTATACGACTATGAATAAAATAGTTCTTGTTCCCCCTTCTTCAGAATGGGGAGTCCTTGTCGCAGCGAGTTTTTTTGCAGGATTGCGTAGAGCCGCAGGCGCCAAATCCGAGTTCTTCATCGCTGACTCTCCATGGTTTGATGATGATGTGCAGGGGGTTCTGCCTGGTCGCCCCAATGGTCTGAGTATGTTCGAAATAATTCATGGTAAATTTGACCATGTATTCTGCCTATCTGATTGTCTTGTGACCATGCTTCAGATGAGGTCGAAGCCCGTTTCTGGCGTTATGGTTGAGGACGGAAAGTTGCTGGCTACGGACGCTAGATTTGATCCCATAGTTGACATTTTTTTAGGTGGAAACTCATGTCTTTTCAGTGCGATTGGAAATATATTTGGAAGCACCGATAGGTGTCTTCCCATGTTTTACCCTATTTTTGAGCCAAAAATGCATGAGAGGAGAGGGGTTTCCATAAAAAACACCCCTCTGAGGGCAAAGATTAAATCTAGTTTTTCAGGGAGTGAAAGACTCTGGCATGTGCCTCTGAGGAAGAACATATCTAAAAGAATAGAGGAGTCTAGGACAGTGAATGCTCTTGTCACAGATGATGCAGTCAGTGCATGGGGATGTGCATCTGGAGGTGGGAGGGCCATTCTGCTCAAGAGTTCATCAATGGGATGTCCCAATGTACATGTAGATAACATGGTAGAGGAAGAGTTGGTAAGAGGCGATGATTTGTCTTGAAACATTCTCTCCTCACTTGAGGAATGAGCCTCGCAGGCGTGACGCTTTCATTCCTGGTCATCTTGGATTCAATGTTCCAAGAGTAGATTGTTCCGATATAAAGGTCGGGATTATAGACACGGGAGTTCCTCTCCATCGTGACATCTCAAATGTGCACCAGTGCAAAAATTCGGTGATGGTTGATGGTTGTGGAGTTTTCGATGAGGACGGTCATTCCACTGCCGTTTCTGGCCTCCTCTGTGCCGACATGATGATGGGAATGCGAGGGATGTGTCCAGAAGCAACTTTCATGTTTTCCAAGTGCATGAACTCTCGTGATTCAAGCCATATGGGGAATCTCGCTGCCTCCTTGTTGTGGTGTCTAGGATCAGGTTGTGATGTGGTGGTTTGTAGTCTGTTCGCAAGGGAGAGGGAGCATCTTGCCTCAGCCATTGTGAAGAAGATGGTTTCCAAGGAAGTGGTCATCGTTGCTGCTGTTCCGGACAATTCGAATTATGCTTTCCCTGCGGATGATGAAGATGTTTTGAGCGTGGCTGTTGGCGATGTTTTTATCCCAACTGCAAACCCTTCAAAGCCAACAAGATTGACTCTTCCCAATTGGTCTTATGACTGTTTTTCTCGCGGAGATAAATTTTGCGACATGCAGGGTTCAAGTTTCGCTAACGCAGCAGTTGCGGGTTGTGTTGTCAACATGGTTGCAAATGGGGTCAAAAGAAATGCAAGAGGCATTGTGAGGGAATTGTTGGAAAATAAAATCTGATGACCTCATTTCAAGTATCTTTTGTGGCACCGCGGACGGGTAATTTCTATGCTGTTTGTGCAGCTGATGAGGGCTCTCGTGTTGATCCTCGAAACGGCAGATTGACCACATCCATCAGTCACCAGCTATCTGCAATACCTCTTGTTGTTGCAAAATTTCCCATCTATATTGCCACAGTTCCTGCACTTTTCGATAGTTCTTCAATAAATGTACTTGTATATGAAAGGTTGGCAGCAGTTGCGAGTGAGGATGACCTGCTCCTTTCTCACGATTTTGGACGATGGGATTCCTCCCTCGGTATCTTTATAAAATCTGACGACCCTTCTCAAGTTTCTGAAAGATTTTTCTCAGAAAGCACTGATTCAAGAGTCGACAACTTCACCCTCAATGGGTCAAGATCGGGCCAGGCAAGCGTTCTTTTTGACAAAAAATCCAATGTATTATATGCAAAAATCAACTATTCATCTTTCGGCAGTCTTGTGACATCAGCGGCACTCAGGATTGTAAATGACAGCCTCAGGGCCACCACGGTTATTCAGCGTCAATTGCTAACATCTCCATCTGCTGCAGTAAAGTTTTCCCTCTCCTCCCAGGAGTCTAAAAATGCTGCCAATTCCAGTCTTTATGCAATAACCCTCGAATCAAGTAATGGAGCCGTTGTTTCTATTGGATCACCTTTTCCTGGTGTCCAATTATTGCAGGCAGGAAATCCAGGCAATGTTCAAGTAACTACAAGAGCAACGCCCTCTCGGGATTTGAGGAAGTTCTGATGACTATAAGTCAATCGACTGAATCTCAGGGAACTTTCGCCCAAGGCACAAGTAACAGCTTGTTTCTGAAGTTGACTGCCCTGAATTCTCAGCCCATAGCAGCCACCGATGTCACCGTAACCCTTTCCGACCCGCTTGGTGAGACGGTGGTAAATGCAGAGAAGGCTATCACAATATCAGACGGATACTATGCTTTCATTTTCAACATTGCATCGAATGCTGAAATTGGAAGATGGCTCCTCACCTGGTCATATAATGACGGTCTTGATGTATCTACAATCACCCAAGAACTTGTGGTAAACGAAAGACCAGATCCTGAAAGTATTTATTTTGGTCAAGTTAGAGACCTCATTGTTGCTCTCGAATATCACATCAGGCCAGCCATGAACATCCCTGTCTATTTTGAACAGGGTCGTCCATCGGCAGACAACTCGACATTCAAGTTTACATTTCCGCGGTGGAACCAGTCTGCAGGCGTCAGAATTTATAGAAATCAAGAGATAGTTGAAAACGGTTTCTCTTCTGACTATTTCAGAGGCACGATATCCTTCGACCAGGCACTCACCACTTACGATGTCGTCAATGCAGACTACAATTTCAGGTGGTTCTCTGATGATCAATTGTACAGATTCCTTGCCAATGCGCTTGCCAAATTTAATTTCTTCCCGCCGCGAAGTTATTATTCGCTAGCTTCATTCCCACCAGATCTTGTCCCAGCAGTTCTTTATGGAGCTGCAGCAGACGCAATCCGTGAAATGATGCTCTCTCTTGCCTTCCAAGAACCTCAGATGGTGTTTGGCGGTGCTGAAAAGGCTCAAAATCTCATCAGTAGTCTGGATTCACTCAAAAAGAACTATGAAGAATCAGTCAAGCAGATGCTTGATGCCAAGAAACTCGGCCCATATCCGAAGACTAAGGCTGTTGTTGTCCCAGAGTACACCCTGCCAGGCGGAAGAAGCCGCTGGTTCAGGTATATATTCACCAGTGGCGGAACATGAAAATAGATAAAAACAAACTTAAGGAAATACTAGACAAGGTCGCGGGAGACCAGTCGTGCTTCTTCTATGCTCTTGCCACTCCTCGTCTCCGTGAATTGATAGCTATCGGAGATGACCCGACAGTGAACCGTATGCCGCAGATATTCAAAACTGCTTTCTTGGAAGGGAGGGGTATTGCATTAGACAACAATCTGATAGTGAAGTATGTGACAGGTTCCGCAGACGATGACACCAAGCATGTTCTTGGTCTCTGTGAAATCATGTTGAATGCACCATTGAAAATTTCATGATGGACAATAGAGATAGAACTTCGCGCATATTCGATTCTTACGCAGAGTTTGCTCGTCTCACAAGAATTTTAAATGAACAACAGCTCATAGCTGTGCGAGAGTCTTTACCCTCTCAAGAAATTGAACATCTCATCAATTCTAGAGATGCTTGTGGTTTTTATGATGTCGAAAGCGCCAACGAATTCGACGATTGCCTGATGCGGATTGAACAGGCAACAAATTGGAACCCCGTGAAAATTAAACTTGATTTATTGAAGGGCATGCGGTTGCGCATGCCCTCTGCTATTTGGGAAACAGTAATTGCAGAGCTCAAGGGCGTTGATTCAGAATTTTCAGGCATGTTGATCGACGGCATTGTGTGTCGTCGTGATGCCAAAAAGCCAGGTTATGTAGTTCTTTCCTTAGGAGGGCGTGCATCATGAGCAACAAGTCCAAGCGTAAGCAGCAGGTTGAGGCAGGAAGGTCTGGGCCACACATTGCATTCAAACCGCTTGATGAGCATCAGCGTCAAGCGGTGAAACTCATAGATGAATGTCCTGTCACTTTCCTCTATGGCATGGCAGGCACGGGAAAAACTACAGTCGCGGCAGGAATGGCGCTGAGGATGTTGAGTGAAAAGAGGATTGAAAAAATAGTTATAACCCGTCCCTATGTGAGCGCAGGTGAAAAACTTGGATATCTTCCAGGCTCGCTTGAGCAAAAATTTGACCCTTTTGTTTCCCCTGTCAGGATGATCATGGAGAAAATTCTGGGCAAGAGCACTGCTGGCCGGATGATGGCATCTGATCAGGTCTGCATCCTCCCTCTAGCCTTCATGCGGGGAGTAACTTTCGACTCTACATTTATGATAATGGATGAGGCTCAGAATAGCACCCCAGAGCAGATGCATCTATTTCTTACCAGACTGGGCAAGTCTTCAAAAGCGGTGATTGCGGGAGATGAATTCCAGTGTGATTTGGATTATAAGTCGTCAAAAAACGGATTGAGCGACGCCATCAATAGGCTTTCGGGAGTTGACGGCATTGGGACATTCGAGTTCCCCCCAGAATCCTGTCAGCGTCACGGACTTGTTTCGCAAATAGACTTAAGATACAAGGATGGAAAGAAGTCGGGTTGAAACAATATGTATGCAATCAGAAAAAATCGACCAAGATTGGCGCTTTCTTAAGTCTGCCATAGGCAACCCTGACGACGATGCCCCTCTTCATGAGCCCCGCACTCAGAGGGATCGTCTTGTCCTCCTACAGAGGCGTTCTCCTCGGCTCTATGCATCATTGAATGAAATACTAGAAAAAATGCGGGAGGCAGCACTTAATGGTGAGCCTACCGATGCAGCAATGGCTGCTGGGTATCAGCGGCTCATCAGGGATGGTAGGGGTGATGGCACCTTGGACGTGGCCCTTGATGTGCTAGCCGAGGAGGCCGTCAGGCTTGGTCAGGTTGCAAGGGCAGGTGGTGGTCAAAATGCGGCTGCTCCTGCAAATGTGGCAAATGTTCCAGGCCAAGTTGCATTGCCTAGGCCCATGACTGTCCAGGGGCCCGATGCTGAAGAAAAACCCTGTGAGACATTCCCCGATGGTGATCGTGATGTGGTGAGCATTTTTGCACACCTAAATGATGTTTGCGCTTCCGTGGTGCCTAACTTCGGAAGAATGGCTCTCACAAACCCCAATTCAGCGCAGAGGGCCGCAAGCTCTTCTGTAGGTGCCAGTGCTGATTGGTTTGCAGCACGACAGGATATCGCCTATGTGAATCTGATGGAGAGTATTGCCAATGGTGAATACAAAACATTTGATATTGATTGTGATTGGAAGCAGAAGAGTGCTGGATTCCTGATAAGGTTCTTTGATAAAAATCGAGATCTGCTTCCTCCTCGTGTGGCCGCCATATTAAACCAAGGTGGAGCTCGTGGTGGACAAGTCAGGTTTGATGGCAATCTGATGTTGAAGGCTATCCCTGAATCAGCAGAAACTGTCTCTCTTTCTCTACTCTGTCATCTTTCTAACCTCATACAGTCTGGCAACCAGAAGGCCATCGCTTTTGCATTTGTCCATGCTATAGATGCGTCTCGTGTGCAGGGTGGTGTTTGTCGCCGCACGATAGATGAGCAGGGCCTGGCAGCAGGGCAGCGTAGGGATGATGGAGCAGGCGTAGGCGGATTGAGGGATGTGAATCAGATGCGTCCCGAGGATGAACTCATCGCTCAAGAGGAGAATGAGGACATTGAACAGGGTGCGCAGGGCTTCATGAACAACATCAGGGGTAGAGGTGGAGCCCAAGGTCCTGATGACATGCGCTATATAGAGATTATCCGAAGGCTTCAGGTTCAAATATCTGAAAAAATAGATGAAAATCTAAATCTTGTTCAGGCAGCCCATGCAGCGATGGTTGCACGTATCGGAGGCGCAGCTGGCCAGCAGAGGGCAGCCACATGGGCAATGCTTGAGCCAATGGTTTCTGATACATTGGCAGATGCACAGGCTGTAAGGACAAAGGTTCTCAACATGTTCGCAGCACTTATCAATGCTGCTGAGCGAGGGCATGGCCTCCCTGCCCTTCGATTCCTCATGAAGCACCTACGCCCGCGTGAGCGTGGAATTCGTCTAGATCCTGTCAATTCGGGCAATATGGAATCTGCTGTTTTTGTCACCAGCGACGGAACTCCTGAAAGTTTGCAGATAGACAAAGCATTTGTTCGCATGAGGTTTGATGACCCCCACCCTCTGTACCCACAATTCCAACCAGGTGGAGACATACATAATCTTACTAGGACTAGGAGGCCTGCACCGAAAGATGCGAATGCCTATGCAAGAACTGCGTATCTACAGGGTGAATTTAAGGATAAGCTGAAAGAATTGGAAGGGGATGAGCTGTTTGATGGCGATCTTTCGGCCAATCTGAAGCAGAATCCGCTCAGCGATCAGTCAGTTCAAGAAATAATAAATTCTATCGATTCTAACCAGAGGGCAAAATGGTTTTCAGAAGCTCTTTACACAGGGTCGAACAGAAGGATAAATCAGCCTCTCCTTCCTTTTGCCAACCTGTTGCAGCAGTTTGGAGATGGACAGCTCAATCTTGACCAATTCAAAGATTCTGTCGCAAATCTTCAGAACAATTGGGAAGCTCAGAAGCCAGCAGGGGCAAAGAGTTGGTCTCAGACCATGTCGGATTTTATAGCGAAGGTTTTGAAGGAGCAGGATAGGCTTTTGGCCGTCCGCTATAAGATGGAGGAAGAATCTACTCATCTTAAGCGAGCAGGGATAATCGATAGGGCGCAAATGTATGCACTCATGAATTATCTGCATGCCGCTATGGATCCGCGGAAGAAGATACACCGCGAGGCGTCTGTCCGTAACGAAATTCTGAAAATTGCGAGGAGACTGTTCCTTGCCTGATGATGGGGAGGTGCAGCGTGAGAAGAGGTCTTTCAGGGTGGTCTGTCCTGCGTGTTTCTCTAGCTCTGAGGCTGGGGCGAACGTGGAAATCAACTTCTCGGAAGGCACTATACACATGGTTTGCCCTTCCTGCAAAAAAAGCAGTTCCATGAATGTGGACGCGACGAAAAATACTAAACCCCTACCACGGATGAGGCTGCAATAAATGTTTTTGGTCGTCAATACAACTAGGCAACATCTTTCTCTCGGTGACTTGAAGGTGGTTCTCACTCCGAGTCAGTCGATAGACCTAGACAGTATTGCTGACCGTCGCATAGTGGAGTCTTCCCCCTCGGTGAAGAAGGCGATAGTCGCAGGATACCTCAGGGTCGTGAGTAAAGATGAGGGTAGGGATAGGCGCCAAACCTTCGACCTTGATGCGATCAGGGACATCGTCCGGCAAGAAGCGGCTGGAAAAGACATGACAGAAATCGTCCAGTCCATACTTGAGCTGAAGAAGATGATATCGAATATCCCAGCACCTCAGGTGGTAAATGTGGTTGCGGGCTCTGGCTCCCATCCTGTTGAGCCATTGATTTCATCATCTGAGCCGCAGGCGGAAAATCTAGTAGCCATTCATGAAAGGGTTGTTTCCCGCATGTCGGCTAATGTCTCTTCAAACATGTCGGGTTCGACAGGAACCTCAGCCGATGCTGGAGAGATGAAAAAGAAACTTGATGAATTGGAAGGACTAATTTAATGAACGGAAAGCCAAATAGTTATTTAGAAAACTTACAAGCGCGTAGGCAGGCTCTTGAATCGACAGGCGCTGTACAGAGCGCTGATGTCAGCAATGCTTCACCGCCGCCTGCTGCTGCGCAAAGTATTCCTCAAATTTCCCCTGGTAAAATCTCGAACCGTGCAGTCGGCGTCGATGTGGGCACCATGTTTTTTCAGACGGCAGAGATGAACAATGATAAAATCATGCTGTCCGCCGTCCGTAATGCTTTTGTTGAGATACCATATTCAGCAGACTTAGATGATGTTTTGTCCAGAAACGGCTGGAGATTCGTCAGGGATGGAAATCAATATTTTGTTGTTGGTGACGACTGCATGCAGGTTGCAAAGTTGTTTCCAGGTTCGGTGGAGATTCGCAGACCTCTCCAGGATGGCGTTCTCAACAGAGATGAGCCCAAAAAGAGCCTTGTCCTTTCTGGTATAATTGAAGCCGCACTCGGACATGCTCCTGATGACAAATCGGTTGTCTGCACCTGTGTTTCTAGTCCCTGTGCAGATGCAGGCCAGGACAGTACCTTTCATGCTGCTCGCCTCAAGGCTATGTTCACCCGTCTCGGTTGGAATGTGAAGGTTATCGAGGAGGGCTTGGCTGTAGTTCTGAGTGAAAGGCCTTCTGTGGTTCTTGATGATGGAACAGAGGTTCCATTCAGTGGAATAGGGATGTCATTCGGCGCTGGTCGGGCTAATTGTGTCGTGGCCTACAAGGGCATGCAGGTGATAGGCATGTCTGTCAGTCGCAGTGGAGACTGGGTTGACAAGCAGGTTTCAGAGCAGACAGCCACGCCTGTATCTCAAGTCATCGATTACAAAGAAAAGCACCTCGATTTCGATAATATCGATGAAGAGAACGATCTTTCCTTCGCTCTAGATGCATATTACGACGCCATGCTTCGTCATGTGGTGTCCTTGTTCTCCAAAAAGTTCCTTGAGGTCAAGAGCCAATTCGATAAGCCCTTGGATGTTGTTGTGGCGGGTGGAACATCTATGCCAAAGGGTTTTGAGAAGAAACTAGAAAAAATTATGCGTTCCGTCGACATTCCATTCCGAATCGGCGGGGTGAGGAAGGCTGCAGATCCTCGGAATGCCGTCTGTTCTGGCCTGTTGACATCCGCTGAAATTGTTAGAAATAGACTTGTGAAAGGCACGATCACAAAGGATCAAATCTGATGGGATATGCAACACGGGATTTGTGTAAGAAAATTTTCGCACAATCCTTGACAAGTTCCACCGATCCCACATCCCTCAATAAGGGTCAATTGATCAATTTCGGCAATCAGGTCAAGTCCAATCTCATAACTGATGAGATTCTTGACCAGCACATATCACTTGCAGATGAGTATGTCAATTCAGTTCTTTCATCGATGTACAAGACTCCATTGAAAGAAATAAGTGATCTTGAGTTCTCGCTTGTTGTCGATATCGATACCTACAACAATGACATTGTCATTATGAACCCCAATGCGAATGTTTTCGTCCCAGGCGATGTTGTGGTTCTCACTAATGGACTGCTGGAGGAGCGCAGAGTCATAACTGATATCGTCAACGGAAGCACTCTTGTTGCTGATGAGCCTTTTTCTATCGACTTTCAGGCTTCGGATACCAGATTGATCAGGGTTAAGTTTCCCGACCCTATACCTGGTGCTTCTGCACGTCTTTGTGTTGCAAGTCTTTTCGACAGATATTTTTCCGCTCTTAGCTCTACCGAGAAGAATGAATACGGAAAGGGTCTGCGCTCGCAGGCACGCATCATGTTGAACAACATATTGACTGGAAGGACGCTGCTTCATGGTCAGACCCGAATATCGAGCAGATTTGCCAGTCCAACACTTTCTGGTAGATACATACTTCCAGCCTCGGATTCAGATTCGAGCAGAGAAATACCAGAGGGATAAATGGCTGATCCACAGTCCATAATAAATTCCGCAATGAACAAGTTGCGCTCTCTTCAGGCTGGGGGCAAAACTGGAGAACTGATAGGTTCTCCTCAGTTCACATCGGGAACTCCTATCTACGAAACGCGTAAGGAAGCCGTTGATGAGAAGGAAATATCAGAGGCATCTGGCGATGACCGGTTGGCTGCAGAAGAGGCAAATGCCATCGTCGAAAATGCCGTTGAGAGTTCCATTGAAGCACTCCTCAGCAGATTGATTTGACCCCATGTACCATGTACTTTCAAGTCTCAGGAAGATAATCCACAGGTGGGTGAATGCTGAAGCACCCATCACCAGTAATCTTTCCGTTGGAGATGTCCTGATTCCAGTCAGAACATCTCATAGGTTTAAAGTCGGTGATGATGTTCTCCTCACCGACGGCAATGAGTTTGAGTATCCGCACATCATAGTCGAAGTTCCTGATTCAACCCACATCGTTCTTGAGAGCGGCGTGAGATTTCCAGATTGGCATGTTGGCTCATGTAATGTGCGGAAGGCCATCAAGGGGCAATTTGTCCAAGGCATATATCTTGGAGACCCTGATTCAATCATCAAATATCCAGCAATCACGGTGAATGGCAAGAGCAAGTCTTCGGAATGGATAGGCCTAGAAGTTACAAAAGAAAGCTACGAGGTCGACATCACATGTTATATTCAGGACGCCACACAGGAAGAGGGCTATGAGTTTTTGCTCCACTTGGCCCATGTGATCGAGACAGGGCTTAAGAAAAACCCGTTCCCTGTTGTTGGCGATAAAGCATATGTCGATGTTATTGATGACATTGAACAAGGTGATATATTTGTGAGACTTGCAGACACATCGGGAATCACCCCCAATCAGTTTATACTTTTTGACAGCGTATTCCAATCGGAAGATGCTTGGGTAGAGGAGATCGTCGATGGTCAGGTTATAAAATTGCGAGAGCCTCTGAAGAATCCATATCCTATGGAGAATGATCCGCAGGCCATTTTGATCACTAGATTTCTATACAAAGCATGGCCAAAGTCCATAGATTATGGATTTGTTCACAAATCTACACTGCTCAAGGCTGCGAAGATTAGCTGGTCAGCTGAAGAGGCTCAAATGCAGATGCCCTACGGCTGGGGTGATTCGTGGAGGAATCCGCCACAATGAGAGTATTCGTAACAGGTCCAAGTCCACTTCTCCTTATAGGCCAAGGGAGGATAAGTTCATACATTTGGAATTTTTCCAAAGATGCGCATGCTGATTGCACAGGTTGTTTTTTTGGTCTGCCAGCAGATCAGGTTCAGGGACGCATGCTCCCCCTGACGAGAGGAGCATCTGCTGCAGTAAATTTTGGAGCCCTATGTGAAACAGCCAAGCCCGATCTTGTTATTTCTGTTGGCAGCGATTCAGACGCGTCGCATGTGGCAGCAACACTTGCCGTCGGCATGGCTGAGTTTAAGTGGGTTCATATTCTTGTAGACGAGCCCCGATGGAAGAGGAGACCTTATGAATCTATCATCGATGCTGACCTTGTCGTTGCAGTGGGGGAAAATGCTGCGAAGCAGGCCGATGATTCAGGATGCAGGAGATTGGTGCAGGTGCATCCGTTTAGCCCCATATCAGCAGTTAGTCCCAAAACTTACCGTGAGAAACAAAAATATTTTGTGTGCACTCAGAGGAACCTAGAAACCAGCAACTTGGAATATTTGAAGATTGAGTGGGAAAAATCAGGATTGGCGGATGAGGGATGGGAGATGGTTTTGGCAACAAATGGAGCCGATCCAGGTGAATACGACATGGGGTTGCATCGCCTCCCCGCAGGTTTCCGTCTGCAGTACCACGCATCCTCGCTCTCCTACGGGGTTTCTGATGCCGAATGGATGGGCTTTGTGGGCAGTTCTTGGGGACTTGTGGATGTCGGTCTGTGCTCTGCCTGTGGAGTTTCTGAATCTGAAGCCGCTGCCCTAGATGTAGGTTCTATTGTCTCTACGGAAACCCCATGGGGTGGGCATTGCTGCCTGCTCCAGGCCACCAAATTTTTATCTTCTTCGGGTCAAATACTGCACATACCGCTTGAGGGTGAATTATCTCGTGTGCTCCGAAATTCCGTAGAATCTCCCCTCGTCCCCTCTCCTCCCAAATGCTCAAAAAATATTTCGGAAATCATGCCAGATATTTTTGGGCATTTAGACAGGAAAATAGAATTAACATGTGTAACACCTTCCTGAATCACTGGAGGATCACATGGCAGTCATTACAGTCGCGCAGTACATCGCTCTTTCCGATTACCTTGCCGCCTCAAAGGCAACTCTTCTCGATGCAAAAAACGCTGCTTACTCTGCAGTTTATGACATAGCTCTTTACGATGACATAGGCATATCGATTGACCTTTTGTCTCCGTTCTTCTCTAGTTACGAGGCTATGACGACTTCTACTCAGTTCAACTCAAGCCTTGCCTCGGCTGTCCGAGCCCTGAACAACCACGTCATCAGGCGCACGAGAGGAACTCTCGATGCCTTCCTCGACTCTGGTGGCGCTGGGGCTACGGTCGACCCATTGTTCGCTGCTATGAGTGCAGAACTTGGCTTCACCATTAGCACTGAAAATACCGCCTAATCTATTTTGATTATCTGAGTCAGAAAAAATCAACATAAGGAAGAGTCATGCCTTCATTTGAGAATCCGATTGACAACTCAATCTACAAAGTGCGTGCAGGTTTCCCAGGTATTGTCACCCTCGACAATGACCTGATCCGTGCACAGTCTTGCAACATCAAGGGTGAGCAGCCAATTGAAGCCGTCGAAGATATCGATGGTTCAATCGACCGCACCCGCTACAAGATGGGTCAGTTCAAGGCAGGAGGCGATATCGCCTTCACCCTTGACAAGGGTGTTGCTCTCCTTTCCACTGGTGAGCCTGACTTGACAGCTCCAGGTGGTAACCTCTCAGTGTTCGGTAAGCTGTGGAAGGCATGCACCAGGCGCTCTGCCGAAGGCAAGTTCGCTGAGTTCCACGATGTTCTTGTGCACTACCACTCAGGATTTACCTATGCCTATGACAACATGGTTGTGGACAAGATAAGTCTGAAAATTGAAAACAACGGAACTCTCGACTGCACGGCGAGCTTCAAGGGTCGTGGGCGTCGCGATGCAGGCCCTGGCGACACGCTTCCGAACCTCCAGACATCCACGGCAGAAGCCCCCCTGCGCGTCATTGCATACAACGATGTTCAGATTGCGATTGAAAACGTGAATGGAAGTAACATTTCGAGTAACGAATTCAAACTGGTCAAATCATTCGATTTGAGCGTGGACAATCAGTCTGAAGAAGTCTATGTCATCGCAGGACAGCTTGCTCCCTATGACATCCTCCCCAAGAAGAGAATTATCAACGGGTCTGTCACTTTCTTTGGTCGGCCGACAGAGCTTGCCACCCAGGCGAAGAACCGTGAGGATGACTTGGGCGTAAACATTCCGCACGTAAACCTGCTCCTCCAGGCAAGAATAGGTTCTAGCTTCTTCACAGTGGTTAAGTTGTTCGGCGTTGTTTTCCAGCTTGACAGCACCACTCTTGAGAACGGAGTTCTCACCACGCAGATGCAGTTCCAGGCTCTCGGTACAGACGATACCAGGTTCCTTGCAATCTCTGACTTCGGTGGAACTGAATACACGGCGGCTAGCCAGCCCCACCCATTCCCACTCTGATTTTCATCTACATATGTCGATAAAAAGGGGTCGTGAGCGGCCCCTTTTCTATTCAATTTACAACCTGCTCCGCCTTCATTCGGGACGCCAATGGTGGTCGGAGATGGATATGCATAGGATCTTGGCTAGGCTCTTCCCCAAAGCAGTCGTGCGAAATGTATGTGGCCTGCACATGGCACCCCATGACATGGGGTCAAAGGTCTAGAATTACGGCTGCTGCACGCAGATTCGACCCGTTGAAGTCTGATTATGTAATAGACCCAATTGTGTACAGAACCGTGGTCGTACAATCATCGTTGGTGGGCGGCAAATGGACTGTAGGCGAAGAATCAGGCGAATTCGATAACAAAAAAATAGCCGATATAGATGCTGATGTATTTGATGCACTTTCTCAGGCCTACGAAAGATTCTTGGTACAGGATGAGGATCCAGACCCGGGAAAACCCTAGAGGCGGTCGGCGCCCTCCTGAGGGACGAGAATATTCCTCAGGTTTCCGACCGCCTCCGAGAGTATGCGATGGCTTCTCACTTCGGTTGGACTCCTGATGAGATTAGAAATCTGAGCGTTTCAGATTTCTACAGTTTCTCCACCCTTGCCATGGTGGGGACGCGCCTGAAGAATGCCGATGTTGCCAGGCTCTTCAGCGCAATGTTCGGGGCAACAAGATAGGGAAAAACATGTCAATCTTCGTCAGAAAATCAGATGAATATAATGTAAACTTTTTCGTGGGAACACTTGCAGGTAAGACCGTATTTTACCGCACAGAAACTGAAGCCGAAGAGGCGCTTGGCAAGGGCGGTTTCGATCCCCACTCTCTCACCTGCAGGCCTCTCAGTTACGCTGCTTCCATGAAGGTTCAGGAAACCTCTCTGCGAAATGACGACGGCAGACTCGTTTTTGATCCGATCAAGTTCAGGTCAGCCCGATTCCGACAGTCCGTCATAGGCTGGTCTTTTAAGGATGAAGAGGGCAAGACTGTGCCAGTCAACGACGACACGATTGGGAGCCTTTCTGAGGATGCTGCCATTTTCTTGATGAATCTGCTCAACGATAGATGAATTTTCCATAATTTGACTAAATAAACGAAGAGGGCAACTTCTTCGATGATGGACTCCCTAACAGCGCGTTTCGAAGCGTTACTTAAGAACCTCGGCGATATTGGCGTAGGTATTAATAACGTTTCAGTAGCACTCGGTGGCTACGAAATGAACATTCAGAATGTCGTCAATGTTGGCGGCAAACTGAATCAGTCTTTTGTGGCACTGTCTCGTGTGACAAGTCTTTATGGCAAGACTGTAAATGACCTGAGTTCGCAGACTGCTGCCCTCGCGCAGAAGTTCTATCTCCCGTACGAGAGTCTGCTCTCCATTCAAAATAAGCTGGCTTCTAGTCTCCCTGTCGCAATTACACGACAGGAGCAACTAAATTCAGTTCTCAGTTTTGCTGCGGAGAGATATGGAAATACTGCGCAGGGCGTGGAGGGCTACATAAGGGTTCTTGAAGAGCTATCTGGCAAAAGTCAGATGCTTTTCGAAGACCAACTCCTCCTGATAGATGCTGCTGAAAATTTGCGCACGGCTCAGCAGCTGGGTGCTGATGCTGCTAAAAATGCCACAGACGCCTATGCCCGACAGGCTTCTCTCACAAAAGAGAACGCCCAACTCATGTATCTCAGTGGAAAGATTGACAGGGATACCTATGCTTCCGTAGTCAGGTCTACCCAGGCTCTCGATGATCAGTCTAAAAAGATGTTGCAGGTTGTAGAGTCTGGTAGTCGCATGAACAACGAGTACAAGAATGCACAGACTGCACAGCTGCAGCTCGTCGCATCTAGCTCGCAATTCAATGAGTTCTACAGAGGTCTCCAGGTTGTTCCTGGCATGCTCGCAGCGAGTGCCATGACTGCCATAGGGGACTTGGGTTCCAAGCTTTTCGATGGAGATAAGCTAAACACCGAGGTTGCGGAGGTTCGTGCTGCGGTAAATCTTTTCGGTCAAGACCTGACGGCTTACATGCAGAAGGCTGCCGCCGATGGTAAGAGTTTTGACGATGCAATGCAGGAAATCCGTGCAGATATGGAAGCGGCAGGGGGAGATGCTGCCAAACTTTTTGACACCTATACCCAGCAGGCAGATGTCCTGCAATCGATGCAGGGTATTTTTCAGGGTAATTCAGATAAAGCCCACAAGATGGCGGTGATCCAGGCCCAGCTCCTCAAATTGGAGAAGGACGGCAACCAGGAAGCGCTCAGGTCTCTGCAGCTCAATATTGCCAAAGAAGCGGCCAATGAGGCTGAGATGAAAACCCTCGATGCCCGTAATCTCTTCCTGCGCGAGGCGGTGAAGCAGGCGGAGGCATACAACAAGCAGACCAGCGCAACCATAGCCCTGATGGCGCAGCAGGAATCGGTGCTTGCGCTTCTGCAGGATGCAGGAGAGTCAATCGGAGGAATCGAAGAGCGCAGGTCGGCGCAGGTTAGAGCCACGCTCGATGGCATGAGCGCCGAATATCAGCTGCTCACCCAGATAGCTGATCAACGTAAGGCGATTGCAGATGCGAGTGACAGGCTGCGCGGTGCTTCGGGTGAGGACAGGAGGATAGCGGCGGCCAACAAGATAGCAAGCATCGATTCCGCCATTGCAACTGCTCGAGCCAACATGGATGCAGCAGGTGACGAGGCTGTTCGCAACCAGATTTCCAAGCAGCTTGAGGCTCTTGAGAATGAGCGTCAGATCAATGATGAGCTATTCAAGAATGGTCAATACGATAAGATGGCTCAGGCTTCTGCTGAGTATCGGGCCGAAGCAGCTAACGCCGAATTAGAAAAACAACAGAAATATAACCGCAATATAGATGCCATGAGGCAGATGATGGTTCAGGTTGCCCAAGACCAGGGCAAGTTTGCCAGCCTGCGTGCCTCTGAGGCGCAGGCAGAACTGTCCCTGCTTGACAGCGTGGCAAGTGGCATCGGTGCCTCTGCAGACATGAGGGCTAAGGCTGCTGCAGAGCAAGGCAAGGTTGTCGAAGCGACAAGGAATGAAATTGCATCTGAGAAGCAGTTGATCCAAGACCTGCAGAGTCAGCTTGCGATACAGGAGCAACTCGCACGCCAAGCCGAGGAGTCTGGCAATCAGAGTGCTGCTGCTTCAGCTAAGCAGCAGATTGCGATGATCAACGCGCAGATACAAAAATCAGAACTGAATATCACTGAGGCCCGCACAAAGGGCATGAACGCCCTCCGCACGCAACTCGACATCACCAAGCAGATACGAGAGGGCTATATTGATGCAATCTCCTCCATGACGGAGGGCGCTGGAGTATTTGCTGAAATCGTTGTCGATCAGACCAAGAACCTCGGTGTCCTGCTCAGGACTTCCAAAGAGATGCCCACGAACCTGCGCACAGGATCGAACACAGGGCCTGGTGCTGGCATCTCTCAGTTCGGTGCAGGCGGATTGATGGCGGGTGATTTCGGTCCTGACATCGCAGATTATACAAATGAAATTGTATCTTCTCAAATTCCAGAAATCATCTCAAGTCTCGACAAGATTGCCAACCGCCCTGTAGGTGATGTTGCCTCTCTGAACACCAATCGTCTCGCGGAGGCAGTGGAGGCTGTCGGAGAGGGCAGCACAGCCACTCAGGGTGCTGCCAAGGGCGGCGCGCCTTCAGGGCCGCCCGCAGGCTCTCCTCCTCCAGGGAGACCTGCCCCGAGCAATCCTGCAGTCACCACAGGCGCTCAGCCTGCGCCCTCTTCGCCTGCTCCGCAGTCATCTCCAGCCCAGCAGCAAACATCCGCAAATATGAGTGCCCCCGTGACCGCAGCGGTGGCCACATGGGGGGCCAAGGCTTCGCAGTTCCTCGCACAGGAGGAGGCTTCAAGAAATAGCCTGATGGCAGACCTGAACAGGTTGGCCACTGCCCAAAAGGTCGACTTTGCCGGTCTCATTGAAAATATGAACAAGCGCCTTGGCGCTGCGGCGAAGGGTGGTGAGCAGGCCAAAATAGATGAAATCACCCAGCAAAACGCCACCCTCGTTGCCGAGATAAAGAAGTTGCAGGAAACTGCAAAAAAGCAACTTGAGCAGCAGAAGGTCAAGGCGACTGCCGAGGCAGAGCAGCCAGCAACTGCAGGTAAACAGAATCAAAAAGAATCGCCTGCTGCTGTGAAGCCTGAGCCAGCTGCGGAAAAAGCTGCAAGCGCACAAGAGGGCGGCATGGTTGGGAGGATGGACGGCGTCCTCAAGCAGATGGCTGACTTCTCGGTTGCGATCAATTCCGTCAGTGATAATCTGGGCAAAATAGGTGGCGGTGAAAAATCGGCACAAGAGCAGATTGCTGCACTGAGAGAAATGCTCGGTGGAGGTTCTCCTGTTGTCAGCATGGCTAAGAGTATCTATGACATCTTGGTTCCGTTTGTAGGCAAGAACCAGGAAATAAATGTTGTACTTCAGCCACCTGAGCCCTCTGCCGTCGCCGTGAATATGCCAGGTGCGGTCAATCTCTCAGATGAGGCAATCGGGTATCTCTCATTGCTTCCTGATTTCATGGAGAATCTGAGAGAAATTGCAAGTCTGCTCAGCGCCAAGTCTCCTGCGCCAATTGTTCAGGTCGAGGCTCCTGCTGCCAATTCTGTTGGCATTCGAGATGCCCAGGCTGACAGCATGATAGCCCTGCTTTCCGACCTTTCCAAGCAGGCTTCTCGCAACCCCTCGGTTCCTGTAGAGTTGATTGTGGATATTCTGAAGGCAGTGCGCCATATAGATGAGTCCGTGGCTATCAAGGAGGCGGTTTCCGCACCTGCCAATGTCGAGGTTTCTGTCGAGCAGCCACAAAGTGTAGCAACTCCTCTAGATATTTCTCCTCTTGTCGCTCAAATTCGAGACCTGCAGCAGCTGGTGGCATCAGCAGAAAAGTCTTTGTCTGCTTCTGCAAAGATGGAGCAGCCTGCACCTGTCGTCAATGTCCCTTCGCCTGAATTGGCGCTGCCTGTCGATATGCTCAACAGTCTTGCGCAAATCGAGGGCTTGATTGCTGAAATCAGACAGGTTATATACGATCAGACATCTGCTCAGTCGACAAATCTTTCCAATCTTTTTGCTTCATTCAAGCCTGCAGAGCCGGCTGAAAAGGAAATTGGTCTTGCATCAGCGCCTGTGGTGAATCTTGATGTTGCGGCACCTGCACCTGTCCCAATTGACCTGACCCCAGTCGCACAGGCTATAGAAAAATTCCCCCAATTTCCTGTGGAGACAATAACAGATGCAGTTGTTTCTCTGAAGAACATATCTGCTAGTATACCAGACAAATTCGCGGTAAGCCCTACAGTTAGCGTCACGACACCCGCGATAACTATACCTCCCGTCGATGCTGCTCCAATCGCAGATTCCATATCTCAGTTGGCAAGTCGAATGGATATTTCGCTTGCGGATTTGGCGAGCAAAATCGGTGGCATCAAGCCTCCTGATGTTGATGTCGCAGTGTCGTCCCCCCAGGTCAATGTTGAATCGGCGCCCCCTGCGTTGATGCCCGTAGATATGGGAGACATGGACGCCAATCTGGTTCTCTTCGGGAGCAAGTTGGTGAGTCAGCTCGATGATGTCAAGTTGATGATCGACTATGTGCGATCAGCGCAGGACAAATCTGCCGCTCCTCAGGTGGATGTTGATGTCCCACCACCGCAGGTGCAGATTCCTGCAAATGATTTTTCACCGATTACCGCGTCCCTAGATTCATTGACTACATCTATGAATTCTTTTGTTGGCGCAATGTCGGCTGCGGACCAGGCGAGGACGGAAGCCCCTCGCACGGACATCATCCCTCCTGTGAAGGTGGAGTCTCCTGCAGTGAATGTGGAGCTAGCTCCTGAGATGCTGTCTTCAATGGTTGAGTTGCTTCGGGCGATCAAAGACTCTTCCTCAGTTCCTGCTGTCATTCAGGTTCCCGAGGTGAAGCCTGAGGTGACAGTGTCTGTCACCCCTCCGAACCTCAGCGCAGTGCAGACAGCGGTGGAAGCCATTCCGCAAATGCCTGTTGACATGATTTCAACCATCATGTCAACCGTGGTCAGCATGGAAAAGAGCATAGCCTCCATCCCCTCTCAGGCGATGGGCGGCAAAATAGACGTTTCCTTGAAGTCAGATCAGCCTGATTACAAGCCTGACTTTCAGAAGTTGATAGATAAGTTCAACATCGATTTTGCTCCTGTGGTTGGCGCTATAGATGCGCTGTCGGCAAAGACTCAGGTTCAGCCTCAAATAAATGTTCCACCGAGTGAGGTGGTTGTTGATATTCCAGCTGCCGAGCCTGCGAATGCACAGGTCGATGTGTCGTCTATCGCTGCTAGATTGGACGACCTAAAAGCCTCATTCATGTCGATGTTTTCCGATCTTTCGTCGGCATCGAAGGCGACTGCGGAATCTATGCCGAAGTTGTCTGATTTCGTTCCTGATGTCAATGTGGACAGTGCTCCGATTCAGATTCCAGCCATCGATCTTTCAGGCATCCAATCTGCTTCATCGCGAGGATCTGAACTGGTTGTGGCATCTGTTGAGAGCGCTGTGAATCAATTCTCGCAGCTGCAGAGAGACATGATTGCAGCCATTGCTGGCAATAAGGTTTCAGTTTCTGTTGAGCAGAAGCCAGTAGAAATGCCGTCAATAGACCTGTCTGGAATTAAGGAAAGCGCTGACAGTATATCCTCGCGCATCCAGGGTATGACTGAGGAGTTGAAGGCAACCTTTTCTGCATCCATTTCTGCAATCGTTGGACAAGTCGCTGAGATGCCCGAAGCTAAGTTGTTGCCTCCTGCAACTGCTCCCCAGCAAAAAGAATCTGCACAGGTTGTCCCAAAAATTGGAGAAGACTTCACTTCTGGTGTCTCTTCCCTCTCGGATAAGGTAGACAAACTGGTTGACAAGGACATGCCATCGAAGTTTTATGATTTGATGCAAAAGCAGATTGATCTGCTGGGCGGCATGGGCGCGTCTTTGGCTTCAGTAAATGCTGTGCAGGTTATTAATCCTCCGCAAGAGGCAGTTGCCGCTCCGCAGGTTGAGGCTGCTGCAGTCTCTCCTGTAGCCATAAACATGTCCGAATTGGTATCTGAAATATCAAGACTTAATGATGATATGTATATGGCTTCAGTCGCAGGTGAGCAGAATCTGAAGGAGTCTGTCGGCTCTCTGCAGGCGGATGTTTCCACACGCATGGCGGTAATCTCTGATTTGCTCCTGTCTATCAGCGCAGGGAAGTCTGTTGGGGTGTCCTCCGAAGCCGGGGCGAATACGCCGTCTCCCACTCCTATGGCTCCCCAAACTCAGGGTATACAGCGCGAAGATTGGAGCAAGATTTTTCCTGCAATTGAAGTGCTCCAAAATAATGTAGTAGCTGCCTTGGGACGACTTGGCTCTTCTCTCTCTGATTCACAGAAGTCAGTCCAGAATCAGCAGACGCGGAAGCCTGTTGGTGAAGTTTCCGATCTTGACAAAATCAGTACAGCAGAAGAAGCCAGGCAGGCCAAGTTGCTGAAGGTGTTGGATGGAGTGTCGGGAGCAGTCAACTCTCTACTTGAATCATCCAAGTCATCTGCATCTGCAAGCCAAGACTCATTCAAGGGAATTTCTGCTATATTGAAAGATATATTGAATGCGGCCAGGGCTGTGCCACAATCCAATCAGGGTGCCGCTCAGCAAGTTGCAGCGGCAGTTGATAAGGCGCAGAAAGATAACGCGAAAGTAGGTGTGGAGGGAGAGAAGGCTGCATCGGAGGCAACTGGAGAGGCTGTTGCTAAGAAGGTTGAGCCCACCAAGGCTGTTCAGGGTGAGTCAGCGATCATGAGCCAGGGATTTGTGACCAAGTCTTTGGAGAAGGCGAAGACTGACGCAAATGCCCAAGGTTTGCTTGCGAATAGCAAATCGAAAGTAGACGAAATCAGGACAGGTTTCGATTCCCTCAACCTTAAGGCTTTGGGGGATAAATTTGATCCAAGCAAGGCCGATTCATCGATGGCTAAAGATTGGAACAGGGCTTTCAGTGATCTTGCCATGGCATCTGGAGCGCTTGAATTGCTGATGCGCTCCCAGGGCGGTAAGAAAACAGGTGATGCAGACAGTAAGGTCGTTTCAGAACTTGTCGAAATGAGAAACGGTTTGTTTTCTTCCCTGCAGCAAATGCAGGAGGCAGCAAAATCAGGAAAAATTGAAGCAATCGATGCTCAGGCAGTCATCAGAAGCGTTGATTTGTTATCCCAAAAAATTGTCGATCAAGGCACAAGGACAACTGCAGAAAAAATATCTCCAGTAGAGCAGGCAGCAAAAGAACTGGATGCCATAGGCAACGCCAATAAAGCATTCTTTGAGGGAGTGAAGACAGAGTTAAGTACAACATTTAAGGATAAACTCAACCTTTCAGGGATGAAATATGACGGGGAAGGAACGAAGGTAGTTGGCGACCAGTTGCAGCAGATTTTCGACCAGATGGGCAATTACTCGGCCTCCCTAGACAAGTATCTGTCGACTGTATCTGTAGGTGAGGGAGAGGTTGTGATGCAGGGCAAGGTTGATCGGGTGCGTCAAGATTTCCAAAATCTGATCGCGTCCCTGTCCTCTGGAGAGCTGAAAAAAGAGTCCATCAATTCTGGCGCAAACTTCGATTTGGAATTGATAAAGAAGAAGTTCAAAAATTTCCAATCAGATACTTTTTCTGAACTAGGCATAGATTTTTCTAAGGATTTCGTACCACAACTCAATGACGCTATAGTCAAGAGGCTCGCCCCAGAAGGTAAGTCTGCTTCACAAAATGATCAAGGTGCGGCTGTGGAGGCCACACTGAAGCAGGCTGGAATATTCGGAGCCATCCCTCAGATAATGGCGCAGCTGGTTAAGATGCAGGCTGCAGGGCAATCAGGCACAGAAGCGGTTGTTGATTCGGTTGCGAAAGGTGCGGATGCAAATGCTGCCGCAACAGCGAAGGCATCACAGGACAATGTGAAAGGGCAGCAGCAGAGTTCTGCACAGGCATCTGCGAATAGTGCTCAAGCAGCAGCCAAGTCAGCTGCTGCAACAAGCTCATCGGAAGCTCAGGTGCGGAAGTCCATAGAGGCCGCTGCTGCAACCGAGGCGGCACGGAATGTCCGCATTTCTCAAGAAATTGAGAAGAGCAAGCAACAGCCTCGTGGGAAGAGTGAGGCGGGAGAGCCTGCTCAGGGACTGAGGGATGACGCAAGGGCTCGTGCCGCCCAATCCTCTCGTGAGGCAGAAGCAGCGAGAAACGCGGAAAAGGCTAAGAGTCCAGCAGGGGCGACTAGGGCTGAAAAAGACATGGAGAGGGCAGTCTCTTCCTCTCAGGCCAAGCCTCTCCTTATGCCTGCCGTTCAGGGTCCACGTACGCCTGAAGAAATTGAAGCCATCAGGGCTACTAGAGAGCAGCTGAAAGCTCAGGATGCTCAGCGTGAGGCTCTTGAGGGCATGTATCGCAAGATAACAAGTAGCATGGTTGACATGACTCTCGGTGGTGAATCTCGGGAAAAAATAGATGCTTTCCAGGGCTTGGCAAATCAAATTTCTGCGGCTCTCAAGCAAAATAAATCATCGATGATGACTGATGAGAGCATCGAAACAATATCTCGAGCAAGAAGGATGTCTGAGAGGGCTTTTGCAGGTCTTGAGGGGCAATTCGGTGCCCTACCCGTTCGGGGCTCATCTCGTTCTGTTGTTTCTGCAGGTCCAGTACGCGAGCAGGAAATGACAGGTTCTGCAGTTCCGAATACACAAAGAGGTGGATCAGCGCCTGCAACTCAGCAGGGCTCAGCTCCAGCGAATGCGGTCGTAACTTCTGTTAATTTCGGCGACTCAATATCAAGGCAAGTTGCAGATATCACGCGTCGCGAAATCGTGCCAGAAATTATGAAGGGTATGGCGGCTGGTATGCATGAGGCCTTCACGGCATGACCTTGATTTTTAATCGTGGCCCCTATGGTGCTTATGGGGTTCAGGCTTATGCTCCGAGCCAGGTTTCATCTGATGGCTACATACCAACAGTGGCAACTCCACCGATTGACAATCCCCTCTCTCAAGACCCGAACCTTTCTATTGAATCTTCGAGGTCAGTTACGATCACTGCAACAGATGTGGATGTGCCGTATAGTCGCACTTTCTCGGGTCGCAGAATGGAGGTTCAAACCTCTGATCAAGACCTGACTGATCAGATGATAAATGACGGCATAACATCTAGAGTATTAAAAATATATGTTGAATACAGTTACTATTATGACAGAAACGGATATCCTGATGAACTTGAGGGAACACTGAGGAGAGCGGTGTTCACTCTACAGATACAAAAAGACCCTCCCACAGAACCCAATATCCCTAATGCTCCGCGTCAGGTGGTTCAGAGGGGTAGCGTGGCAACTTTTTTTCACATCCCAGAGTATTTCGGACCTACAGATAAGAACACGATATCTAAATTATTAGGGCCTATTTATGACATACCATATCAGAGCAGTTCTAGAGTAAGAATGTTGCCTGCCAATTTTGTAACTATAGAAGTCCCATCAATTGTTCACTTCAATTTTGGCCCTGTTGCATCATTCGATCCTCTTTCTAGTATTGGGTTTAATGTATCATCGATGCTCAGCACACTTTCCACATTTTCTCTCTATCTTGGACTGCCTGATCCAGGAGAGATGGTGTCTTATAAATATGGTTATTTTATTTACAACGGTCCATCGCTTGTAAATCATAGGGTCGGTATCAACAGTGTTCTCCAACTCTGTGCTGATGAGTCTTTAGGAGCAAATACTGCTAATGCGGGATTGCCTGTTCAGTTGGCAGACGGGAGCGTGGTGTCCGATGGTTCAGCCAGATGGCCTGTATTTAAAATTGAAGATGGACACGGAATTATAGTCAAGTTGCGTGACGGCTACTCTAAAGTTTTGTGTGTTACAAAAAAGCCTGTTAACTTCGGAGCTTCTTTGTATTATGTTGGCAAGGGGATTGTCGAAGGTCCTCCAGGTGATCCAAGAATGGGGGTTTCTTCAGAAATAATTAGAGAAGCGGGTCCTCTAAATTATGCTTATGTTTCAGAGGCAAGGCTGAAAAGTTACCTAATGGCTGGTGGTAATACTGTATCTTATGTGCAATTGTCGGAGACATCAAGAATAAAAGTTCCTTTCGATGGTGCCCTTGCTCCTCTATTCGCGGTTAATACTGAAGTAGACCCATCAAAAAAGTATATTGTTATATTCATACCTGATTTCAATGCTGCTGTAAGCAATGGTAAGATAATTTCCAATGACTACTCACCTAGCATTTACATTACCTTTCAATCTTGCGATGAGGTTCTGGCGCGCAGAATACATCTAGATAAGCGCAGATATGCTCTTGTAAATTCTAGAAATCCGATTATTGCTTCTGGTGGCTCAAGTTGCTACCATTCAAAATCTTCTCCCACTGTAATACGTGAGATAGATGCTGTACACGAAAGGTGTTTATGGTCTCGTCTAGGCGGTGAGGGTAGTAGGGGCTTGCACACACCCTGGAATATAAGCAGTATTCCTAGTCTCTCTTCAGGTGTTTATCCACGTTCATTGTCTTACAGAACTTATTTGAAAGCCCTAAACGATGGGGTGGAGAATTTCGTCTCATATGCCTCTGAGTCTGAGGAATTTACAGATGCTTGTGTACGCACGGCAGCAGTAGAAGACACAGAGACAGGTCGACCCCGTATCGGAAATCCGCTCATACCTCCCAATCAAACAGTAGACGCCGATCTGCCCGATTTGGTAGATGACTCAATCGGCGTGCCCGTCAGGATCGAATTGCCTCGCATATCTCAGATAGTTTTTAATCAGCCTACAGGTAGGCTTATAGATTTTCCTAACGGATTTTTCTTCGCCGATATCAGGGGTATATGCTATATGACTCCCTCGGAAGAGGTGAGAATATTGTTTCCTGCAGCTAGCATTCCAAATAGGTCGTGGTGGAATGAATGGTTTTCTGGACTGACTGGCCTGCGAGCAAACTTGACTGTACAAACTCTCGGTAGTGTTCAATTATATTTCGACATATCTGAAGCATGCAACAGTTGCTTGCCAGATGATTTGAAAATACCATATCAAGGTGATTTGGCGCTTGCCATCTCAAAGGCTTCTAAATATAGTAATAATGTTCTAGAATCTGGGATCGGCATACCAAGACTTGATTTCTTCAGAAAATTTTCGGCAAGTCAGAGTAGGGTCGGCACATTTCCCAATTATGGGCAGCCTGACTTCCCTGACTTATCTCTGGCCGAGTTTGATATCGCAACAAAACTTACTCCTCCTACTGACTTTAGGGATACGGGTGATTTTGATCCCGCAACAGGGCTGGCTATTTTCAACGGACTGAGGAGAGCGGGCACCATTCAGAACATCAATCTCACACGAGATGGTAGGCTCGAAGTTGAGAATGTCGGTAGTGGTCTTGAGCAATTGGGTAAAAGTTTTTTGTGGATTCGCACCACTGGAGGATTCGATGCACTCAGGGCAGGGATGGATATAAACAACCGGGATGGCATGGTGGCTGCGCGTAGCGAATCTAAGCACAGCATGTTTCATATCGAATCATCTCAATCCCACCGCATGCTCGCTTCTCTCTCTCAGAATCAATCTTTAAGAGATGCAGATGATGAGAGATGGTTTTCTAAAGATGTTATTGATATTTCTGCTCCACTCAAATCAAAGTCACTGTTTGGAGGGCCATTCGATGTCATTCCAGCCTTCACTCACGGATCGTATGGCCTTGTCAATCAACTTGACGCCTTTACTGCTCGAAAATCGGACATCACTCTTTTTGGTCGCACTCGGTTGAATTTGACATTTGCAAAATCGGGAAACTTTCTGATTGCACAGGCATCAATATCTTCAAATTCAGTCATCACTCAACTCGACATTTCTTTAGATGTAAAAGAAAAACTAAACCGCTCTCAATTATTAGCTATGTATGCTTCAATTTCTTTCGATGATCCAATACAAATCGATGGTGATAAAATAATTCCCGACAAAGATTCTAGGTGTGTGTTTTGGTTGAAACTTGACGACCAGGGTCGATGTAGACTCAATGGCCCATTTTACGGATCAAATATAAATATTGTTTTGAGTTCAAGCACCGCTCTTCCTGATGCTGTATCAGGATCGGTATCAGTTCGTTCTGTAAGCTCTGAGGTATTCGATAAGTGGTATCCAGATACCAGCGCGGCTGCTCCATTCATTGATTCTTACGGTTGCATGAATATGATGATGGCATCTCAGGACGAAAATCTTGGATTATGTTGTTTGGCTTCGTGTGATGGCTATGCAAACTGGAACATGATGAGTCATGTGATGCAGGGATTTGTCAATGAAAGAGTTGAAGATGTCCAGGTAAAATCAGACCATATGAATCGATGCAGCTACTGCGTTTTCCGAAAGGACGGCATGTTGTTATGCAAGAGAGTCGAAGATTTGTATCTTGCTTCAGATATTTTGCGCATGCCTAAAGCTATGCTGAAAGAATCTTTCCAAGTAGGATTCTCCGAGCAGGTTTCTGATTTTGTATATGCTATGTATAAGACTCCGTACGAGCAAGATTCGTTTGTTGAAGGAGAAACAGAGGCTGTTGTCAGTGCTAGGTCAATGCAGGTGAGATTGACTCCAGCAAATTTAGTCTACGCAAATTTTGAGACCAACGAGGAAGCCCGTATCGAAATGTCAAATTATGAGGCGCTCAAGTCTGGAAATTTCATAAAAACTATAGATAAAAATGTTTCTGAAGCTGATGGCTTCTTCCCTAGAATCGCGAGTGCGTACAGCACAAGGGCTACAAATAAGTTCAGCAAAACCGTCGCGGGCAAAATGGACTTCGACCCTGTTGGCTCATATTCTTTCGAAGTCTTGCCCAACGGAACTCTTTTTTTAATGATGGTGCATGAAAATTCTCTGCACCCCTTCAAAAGTTCAGACGGTGGACGCACATGGGCTCCCGCACTTGCACCTCTTTCTTATGCCCTCCGGCCAGTTAAATACAGTCTCGATGATGCCGATAGCATTTATAATATCCAAAATGAAACACTCAATCTAGGCGATTGTCCACCGATAGATGGAGTTTATATGTGTGTTGACAGGCACTCTGATAAACTTTTGTTGCTTTACAGTATTGAAGGTGCGATATTTGGGCAATACGTTCCTTGTGCGAGAATATGTAATTCTGATAGCAGTGCTATCGGCATGTTCTCTACCGCATGGCTGAGCAGCGCGACGACTACAGAGCATCGTCCATTTTATGTTATGGGCTCAGTTCCCGAAGACTTCCAGTCGGCATTGAGCAGGCGCAGGGTTTTTCCTTCGATAGACAAAATATATCTTAATACAGTTAACAATTTAGAGCAGAGACTTGGCGTAGATACAGGTAACATTATGCCGACTATAGTAAATTTGCAAGACGGCATGTTTCGAATATATTATATGTCAGATGGAAAGCTAAGGGCAGGTTTCATTATCGGTAAAAGGACCATCCTAGATGCCCAACTCATTTGAAACATTAGGTGGAATCGGAAGAATTGACCCGTCTAATTTTTCGGGACCAGTATTATCTCTTTCTCAAAGTTACAAGAGGCTTCCTGCATCTCTTGGCAAGGTGAGAATTCAGGTTCTTTTGTTTGAGGAGGGCAGATGTCCATTCGTGAAGAGGATCAGGCAGGTGCATGAGTTTAAATTTACACGCACTATGATCGCTCTCATGAAGTCAAGAAATCTAAATGAAATTGAATTGATAGAGCAGGGATCAGGCCTAGGAGTGACATTGGCTAGAAAAAGTTATGGCAGATATGGATGTTGTTTTGCCGATGGCTATACTTTCTCTGACCCCGAGCCATCTGCACAGGCTGATGCTGTCAGCAGTGGATTTGTATCTCAGTCTCCATCGCAGCCTCCTTCTCTTGGCACAGATCAGCAGAATCAGGCGAAGCAGAGCTTCGGATCCTATCAAATCACAGGTTTTAATGAGGTTGCAGCATCATATAGAGAGGACAATGACTCCCTCTTTATGCATCAGCTTTTTGTGACAGCTCCAGGTCTTTTTACTGAGATAATGTTTCCAGATCAGGTCACTAATTTTTTTGAATCGCAGGGTTTCAACACAGGGAACGACAGGTCTCCTCTTGAGGATTTATTGCCTATTACGAGAACCCGTGAAATTGCAGAGCCTGTAAAGCCGTCTGAGTCAAATCAGCCTGGTTCTAAGAAGAAGGTTACCGTAGAGTCGGTAGCAAGTCCTGGAGTGGCATATGTGCAGCTAGATACGGCTTTTGTCGGAAAGTTATTTGATAGACTTGGAGACACGCTTGCCGATTTGCCAGGATTGCGAGCTCGTCGAGATGCTCAATTGATAGGTTCAGCCCCAGGCTCTTTAGTTCCAAATGATGTTCCCAAATATGAAAATCTCAATCCTGGTATGCATGCCTCCTATGAGAAAATGATGAGCATTATGCCTGGTATGGATTTTTCGATCAGATTCCACAATACCACTGGTCAATTCCCAATCGCAGATTTGAATAGAGTCGTGGATAACGACGGAACTGTGACATCTTACAGGCCCGCTTTTTTGATGAGGGAATACTACAAATTCCTCGATCCACTTTTTGTCGGAGCTGCAGCCAACTCGCCTGCAGCAGAGCAGGCTGCATCTGGTGTGAGCGAAAGCCAGTACACCGAGGGTGTTGATAGTCCATCGCTTACTAGTGTTGCCGCAGTTTGGCCAAATTTTGGTGTTGCCCCTCTTAAGGTCAAGCCAACAACTCAAGAGGATAATTCTTCCTCTTTTCTCATAGGAGCAGATGCTGAACAATTCTATCTCGCCGAGCAGCCATATGTAATTATAGAGATTGACGGAGGCTACGAGAACAGGTTTTTTATAACGATTACGCACGAGTCGACTGTCAATGTTTTTGAGATAACTGGCGATCCCGAGTATGTTCCTGCTTTCATAAACACTGAAGGTGGCCACATCATGGTTCTCTATGGAGGTGTTCAGCATTCAAGGCTCCTTGGATCATTCAAGGCAAGGGGCGCAAGTCTACTCAAAGAAGATGCATTTGAAATTTCAGTACAGCATTTCTTTGGCAGATTAAAGTTGACCATTAATGGAGGCGAATCCATTCTTATAGAGAGATCAAGATGGAATGATAAGGTCAGGGCTATGGCAGGGCAGAAGCCTCTAACCGACTCTGCATTGCAAGAACTTGATCAGGATAACAAGGCTGGCGATCCACAGTCTTTCACCCCCATAAAACTTTCTGGTTTTGTCAGGGTTCATATGGGGCACTATCGTGGTGCTTTTAACTTCTCCCCTATCAGGTATGTCGAATCTACGAGCATGTCAACTGAGCGTCCAATTACCGCTTTCGAAGTGGTATCTGATGGAGAGCCCGATAAGGGTGCGATCAGTGTTCTGTTGAGGTCTAAGGGGGCGCGTAATGACATAACATCAAGCGCAGATGAGATAGAACAAAAGGTTGCAGTTGGCTATCCAGGCGAAGGAGCTCCCTATTTTTTCCAATGTGCAAATGTGCTTGAGGAACATATCAGGGGTAAAAATGTTCAGATTACATCAGAATATTTTTCTCCAGACATGCGAAAAACCATACCTGGCGATCCAGCAGGCACAACTTCAGAGGGAGGTTTAGAATCTATTTTCATAAGGGATTCATCTACTCAAGAACTGATGCCATCTAAAATATCTATCTCTGTCCTAAATCAGAGCAAAGAGGGAAATGAAAGTGCCCTCGACATAACTCCAACCATCACATTAAATTCTGGAAGCATAAGACTCAGGGGTGGACAGAAAGAATTTGTACTTGAACATGTCATTAGACCCCTATGCTCAGGTTTCACGGTTTTCATTCGTGAAGATGAGTCGGACAGGTGGACGGCAGAGCCCATAGATATTACGCATCATGTCATATCTTTCGAAGACAATTGGCAGAGACAGGAAAGGTCTCAAATCAATCACAGTGCTAGCCTCAATTTATATCTGACTAAAGGAGAGGCTGCAGGAAATCTAGAGTCAATCACCCCCGCAACAGGCAGGGCCAATAGCCCTCAGTATGATTTCGGATTTGAGGCGAATGCTTCTGATACCGACTATAGCCGGACAGACCACAGTGATTATCTGGCATCCTTACAAGATAAGTATTTTTATATAACCGTATACGCTTGGCGTGAAAACGCTGGTGATTTCAATGGCACCATGTTCAGTGACTTGGGAACAGGTAAACAGGCCCGTCGTCGTACAGCGATGTTTACAGGCATATGTAATGATGTTTCGTTCCGAACCGATGTAAATAAGGTTATCATGACATGCCAGCTGCGAGACTATAGCATGGTTTTTGAGCATCTCCGGTGGTTGAACGCTCCTTACTATGATGCCGTGCGAGATTATAACATGATGCTTGATGTGGTGGCTCAAGCGGGTTTTAAAATGGGCCGAACATCTGTTGATAATGATGGAGGTTCATCGGAAACTCGCGGAGAAGACCTCCTTGCTCCAGGAAGATTGATATATGAGTTATCTCGTATTCCTCCAGTCTCTGATTATCAAGTTTTAAGATATGGTGATGAAAATATAATCTGGAACGATGTGGTGCTACCTGGAAAATACAATACCCTCAATGAAGCCATGTTCAAGCCAACTGCGGGTGAATCCTACTTTAACATCATGCAAAAGGTTGCTCGTCTTGTGAGCAAAACATTGTTCTTTGATGCATTGGGTGTTTTACATTTTGACATTCCTGTCGATGAGGCGGAAATGCAGATGGTCAGCAAGGCAACACAGGATAAGCAGGGATTTCCTGAAATCAAGCCTGTTGACTACTTCTCTTGGACCGTAAATGACGAGGGCTTGTCTCGTTCTGATGTCTCTCAAAGAATCACCGAGATTTTTTCTGAAGAACCAGATGATATACCTAGAAGCAGTCCATCGTCGCAAATTACCAATAGGGATATTTCCTACAACAATTTTAGAGCGGGAGGTAGTGGTGGATCGGCCAATTATAAATGGTGGAATGTTGTGTCTGGCACTAGTTATAATTTCAAGCGTCTCACCAAGGACGTGGTTAATGAAATCAGAATAATTTCATCCACTCCTAATATGCAAAAATTGATAGTAGCCCACTGGAATCGTGCATCGATTGTCGATCCCTCAAGCCCGAGTTTCATAGGTTACAAGAAGATGTTCTATCAGCAGGAGGGTGTATTTGGTTCCAAGGACACGCTCAAGCAACAGGCAAATAGGTATACAAAAATGTTTAATGCTCCCGTTGAAATACAATTTTCAGTACCAGGCAGAACGGGACTGAGACCCATGCAGGTGATCGAATTCAATGGCTTCGGCATGGCTGGGCCGATACGACTTCTTGTGGGAGAGGTAAGGAACAGCCTGCAGGCAGAGCAAAACCTTTGGGAAACAACCATATCTGGAATATATTTTATACCTGGAGAAATCGCATTCACCACCTCCGATTGGAAGCATAACTCACAAACGGGCGGAGTAACTGACGGTTCGGGCAATAGGGTGTAGGTGTCAGTTAATTTTCTCAGAAAAGAGGTTAGAACATGAAAGAAAGAATACATGAGGCTGGTAGGTCGATCAAGTCTATCATAAGCGATATGGTAGATGAAAAGCTGGCCAGGAGAGATGGCGTAGACGCACACATTCAAAATACGGATGGCCCATATGGCTCGCATAATGTTCCACTGTCTACAATAAATACAGATGGTTCGAAGGTCTGGGGCATAAACGGAAGCGGGTTCGTTTCGAGGTAAAATGGCAGGACGCACACAATACTATGGCTTAGGTTATTTCGACTACAGAGACAGGGTTGACTCTGCTGGTGGTGTGCGTCTTGAGCAGGAGAGATTTCTCACAATTGACAGGCAGATATTCGGTATGTATTCCCTGTTTGGGAATGGGGTGGTTTCTGGGCTGAGCGTTGCAGGGATTGCTGGTTCCTCCGTGGGTAGTTCCATCAGTGTGTCTCCTGGAGTCGCATTTATACAGGGTAGGGCTGTATATATAGAAAATCCTGTGCAACTTTCTGGCATACCTGCGGGGGATTCCATTTTCATATATATGCGTGTTCTTCCAGGATTCGGCCCTGGAATAGGCTCGGTATTCTACTCCCTGGTTCCATCTTTGCCTAATTGCGTAAGGCTTGCAAGGATCAAGTCGGGCATCAATTTAGTCGAGCAGGTTGACTCCTCTGTTCAGCAGCAGGTGTCCTTTCGCTCCCTCATCCTCAATGAAATAGCCAAGCACAAGCACCGTGGAACTCCATCCAGAATAGACCTGCTGAGAGAGGTAAAGAACTTCTTGCCTGGAGCAAGAATTGGAGACATAGATGCGGAGAAGATTGATTCAGGCCAACTGTCTGTCGAGCGCATCCCAAGGCTCCGACACTCGCAGCTAAAAGATTCTGGAACATTGAGCCATGCTGGGCTTGAGTCTCTTGCAAGATCTCTTCAGACATCCGACAGGGTGCTGATGGGTGAGGTAACCGCAGTCAACCAGCTGCAGCAAAACATCGCTTTCCGCAGGTCTCATCCTGACCATCCTGACTATTCCATAAACACAATTACTTATGTGCCCGGAACTTCTTCTGATCAAATAGTAGATTTTTCTAGGACCACTGCGGTTTATTCTCCATCTGCAGGATGTATTGCGGGTAGGCAGCAGACTGCAGGCACTTTCATAAATCTTAAATATGACAGTGCAACCGAACTGCGTGCTTCATACGCATCGAACAACACGATTGTGATCGATGGGGACGCTGGTGGCTTGACATTGACAAGCACTGTAAATCAGCAAACTGTTCTTTTTGCTGATAGTTTTGAAACGGGGACGGATAGCGGTGTTCCTGGCTTCTCTTTTGCGGTCACTTCTGTTTCTTCATCCGTCGGAGTTGCAGGAGATGCAACTGTTCAGGTTGAAGGAACGCGGTCTGCCAAACTTACCTCTGGCATCAGGAACAAGGTTGTTTTCAGAAAAGCCTTGGTAGGAACTGGTAACTGGGAAGGCTTCAATAAGTTGTTCTTTTACGTGCGATGTGTTGCTGAATCTCATCCAGCAGTGACGGCGTATTTGATCAACGAGTCTGCGGCTGGAGAAGAGGTCAAAACCGATCCCATAGTTGTATTGACTGCTAACGAGCAGACATCCAACCCCGACCCTGCTCTGGACAACTTCAAGTTGATAGAATACAACCTTGTCCCATTTGATAGAAATAATGTCAAGGCTCTTGTTTTCGAAGTTGCAGATGCATCAGTTGAATTTTCTTTCAATATCGATGATGCAAGAACATCAACAGTTTCTTCGTCCGAAGTTCTATACCAGCCGAATGGGTTTTCACGATACAGATATTCCGCTAATTCTCCATTTATTCTTAATGCAATAAGTTGGATTTCGCGCTCGATACCTACTGGTACATCTATTGAAATCAGATATCGTCATGGAAACACTCCAGAAGAGATATCTTCTGCACTATTCATTGGCCCCATCGCAAGCAATTCTGGTCAGTCTATAAATGTTTCAGCACAGATAGTTGATGTTGAGGTGGCATTGAGATCAAGTGGAGATCGTAGACTTGCTCCCACCTTAAAAGAATTTGATATACAGTTGAGGGTGAATGGAGACGTTTCGGGATTCTCGATTTCAACAAGAGACGGCTGGGAAGCGTGTACCCTGAGCAATGCTTCTGTTTTCGATTTGGCACCGCCGCCAGCTGCAGGTGTTCGTATCAGAGGTCCTCTTGAAATTGGTCTAATTTATTATGGATCGAATGACACAGTTCAACTGATTGACGAGAATAATGTAAGTGTATTCGGCACTCTAGGTGCAGACCTCCCAATCGCACCCACTCAGGCATCTCGTCCCAATTATGTTTGGCAAGCTGAGAATATTCCTGGTATCGGCTTTGACCAGCCCTCTGCCGTCGCCAGACTTCCCAACAAGTCGTTTCTCATCGCAGACACCTACAACAATCGGGTGCTAGAAATAGGAAGGGATGGTAAATTTGTTCGAGGAGTGGGAAATGCTGAGCCTCTCCCAACAGGTAGTCAATTTGTGCCACTTTGCGCATGCCTCAATCCAAAGACCCGGCTTCTCCAAATTGTGATGTCGCAGTCAGTTTCTGTCCCTGATGATTTCGACAAGAGCAAAGTGGAGTTGGTTATTGGCTCAGACGCGATAAAATTAAATGAACTCGATGTTCTTGTCTCCACAGGTCGTCCTCCAAATGTGGTGCAAATTAGAATATCTCAGGACAAAGTTGTACTTTTTCAGCAAGGTGTTGGCAGTGGGTTGCAGCCATTCTGTCGGATCAATGCCACTGCCTTCGGAGAGGATCGTCGATACTCCGATTCTGCCCTGCTCGCCTCCAACTACGGACTGAATGGATTGCGTTTATTCTTTGGAGATTTTACCTACCTAAATTCTGTTTATCATCCAGTCTCAGTGGAATATGTTGATGACCACTGGCTCATTTGCAACAGCACCATACGTTTTGACAGAATCCGTGCTGGATTACGTCCTGACACAGATGAATATTTCCTCAATAAGAGCAGCAGTACGGGGCTGCAGTTTGTAGTTGCATACAGGTTTCCTAATGATGAAAGTCTTGATGAGAACGGCAATCCTTATGTAGTCAAATTCATGGAGGCTCAGGCTTCTGGAGGGACGGTTGTCCTGCAGGGTTCTCCTGCCTTTTCTGGCACAGCCAACATCAGTCAGGTTACTGGTCAATATACGGCGACCCTAGATATTAGGTCAGGTGGTGCAGACAATAATATTGGTGTGACATATCTCGTGTCTCTGAATATAAGAATTTATTCACTAGTTGTTCCTCCTGATGGAGGGAGCGCTGTAGAAATTGAGGTTCCCTTCTCTCCACAGGTATATCAATTTAGAGTTACCGTCGTTGATGAGGATGATGATGCAGAGGCTCCTGCTGCTCCTGCAGTTCCCACTCTTGTAAAATTGCGCACTTCTGACTGGGCGGGAGTCTTCTCATTCGGAACCACAAATACATTCGCAGTTTCTGATTTCACCCTGGGTAGCGCATGTATATATGGTGATGATCAAATACTTCTTGCAGGATTGGAATTCTCATCAGGCACACCTCCGACGATAAATCCCTCAGAGGTCAATGCTTTTGTAGGTCAGGCATTGACAAGGCTAGCTCCTTATCGTGGGAGGGTGATTGTGCTCAATAGTGATGGCACCAGATCGTTCCAGTATTCTTCTCCAGATGGCCTGTATCCATCTGATGCATCCCTGAAGGCAGACGGTAAGATCATTGTTTCAGAGAGTGCTGTTGGCAGTGCCTCAGGTAGGGTTATCAATATAGACTCTTTTGGTCAGGTGTTGACAGAATTTTCGAATGGATCGTTTGGACTGGTAAACGATGCTAGAGAGTCAGGATCTGGCTTAACTCTCATCAGCACCTAAAATGAAGAAAATAGACTATGCCTGCTTCATCAACAATACGGGCTTTGGTCATGCAGCCAGAGGATACCTCAGGTGCTTGAGAGATTTGGGTCATCAAATCAGGGTGAAGCCCCTGCACAGCATGGCTCCATATCCTTGGCTCGATGAGGGTGAGAAGTCTATGCTCAATGGTGGTTTTGTAGGGGAGGCAGACATCTCCATCTGGCATTCGATACCGTCAAGGTGGGGAGGTCTGCGCAAGGGCAGAGATTCTAATTTCCTAATCTGCACATTTGAGTGCTCAAATCCGCCTCCAGATTGGATCAGGTCTATAAACAACACGGGCACCCATGCGGTCTACCCTTCTAATTTCTGCCAAAATGTATTTAGAGAATCTGGAGTCGAATTGCCACATTCCGTCATCCATCATGTCGTGCCTGATGTATTTTTCAATTCATATCCACGGGGTTATCCTGGAGACGGATTTAAATTCCTGAGTGTTGGTGCATGGAAGAGCAGAAAAAATTGGTCCAATATGATTTCTGGTTTCCTCAAATGTCTGGAAGATGGTCTAGATGCCCACCTCATCATTAAAACAGACAGGCCTGCATTGGCTAGATCAGAATTGTCTAAGCTAGTGGGTAGAAAATTCTCACACAGGTTCAGTCTGGTGGAGGGTGATCTTTCAGATCAGAGCATGGCTGGGCTCTATGCATCTGTTGACGGGTTTATCTGCGCCTCCAGAGGAGAGGGATTTTGCCTACCTGTAGCCCAAGCGATGGCATCAGGTCTTCTCGTCATAAGCACTCAAAGTGGAGGCTTGAAAGACTATTTTGACGATTCCGTAGGGGTAGTTATCCACCAAGATGGCTTTGAAAAACAATCTATGGACAATTACCCACAATTTTCTAGTAAAGATTGGCCTGTAATAACCCCAGATTCTGTAGGGAGGGCTGTTTCGGAAGCGTGCGAAAAATATCAATATATCCACCGCACCCGTGGAGAAGAGGCCAAGAAGAGGGCTAAAATTATGTTTTCCAAGGATTCAGTTGCGGCAAAATTTTCAGATATGATTGAGAGCAAATGAAACAGCCCAAACTGCACATCACTGATGTTGTCTTCACCGCATCCTACAAGGAGGCTAAGTTTAGTCTTGATCTTGATGGGCTTTCAGGTAAAAGTGTTTATTTTGAGGATGCCTCCCGCGGTGAGTCTATCCCTGTTTCCCTAGATGGAGGGAAAACATGGGCTACGCAAATAGAGCCTCCTGCAGGAAATTTCTCTGGTCATGTCAGGTTAAGGTCGGTTTCTGATGACGGAGCTGTATTCTGCTACACCGCACTTCTAGATGGATCTTCGGTGGTTTCTGCTGCCCTCATCAGGTCGCGTAAATCATCCAATACTTCTAATTTCAACATAACCTGCAACCCCCAATTTGTCACCATGGGGGACAGTTGTATTTTCAAAGTTAGTGGCCCATCGACGACTTCATTCAGAATTGGTATCGGCGAGATGAAGTATGGTGGCAGGACAAATCGACAGGGTAATTTTCAGATCAAACTCACAGCATCTCAAATATTTTCTAATGATCAGCTCTCGGCGAGATCACTCGTCAGGGTGCCTGTAAGGCTGTCTGTTGCCGATGGCGCATGGAGTGATGTAGGTTCAGATGTTCATTTCGTGCCAAGCTCATTGCGAACTCTTGCCGCAACGAATGACCCACAGGCCCCTGCCTGTGTGATTCTAGATCCACAGCCAAATCCTGATCAGGGCCTGCGTTTTTCTCCCCAGGAGGCTCCATGCTCTGATCTCGCTCTTGTTGGTCCTCTCTATGATCCTAGCGGCACCGCGAGCTCACAAAAACTTACATATCTTGACGCGGCTTTTAAAAGTGTGGGTGAAGGCTACAGTCGATCCGTGAAAAACTCCGAGAGCGATTGCACACCCCTTGACCATGTTTCTTCCTCTGCCGCCTGGTTCGACAGCGTTGATCAGAGTTTTGGATTGGTATTTCCGACGACCGAAATTGATGACAGGGGGCTGTCCGCCTTCTCTAAGGGTGCCTGGCATGCATTTTCTGAAGCGCATGTGGAGGTTCCTCCCTCTTCAAGTTGCACCATAGCCAACACCATCGAAACACCTGTTGCTCGGATAATCGTGGCACTATCTTCGCCGCTAGGTAAGGCAAATCCCAAGGCAATAGCTCGCGGCATCATCAAGAAGCCACCACTTTTCACACATTCGGTCGTTCCTTTAGTGACAACACCCGCCAATCCTCGTGTGTCAGTGGTGTTTCGTCTTCAAGACGGCAGTGAAATTTCCTTAGACTTGCCGTGGACGGATGCAGCCACCACTTTGCCTCTGCTTGTCACAGCAATCAATGATGAGGCAACACTGAAGCAATTTGGTATATTTGCCGAATACACCAACGGTAGGGTTGATGTGTCTTCGGAGGGGCGCTTTTCCCTACTTGCTGGTCAGGTGATTGGTTCGGCTGGCGCCTCTGCTAATGCAATACAGGTTTTCCAATTCAGCGGGGCATCTGCGTCCTTCAGGTCGATCACCATCCGCGACTTGTCAGTGCACGGGGTTCTCAACACAGGCAAACTTGTGTTTCTCAACGGCGTGTTCAGGGGGACAATTTTCGATTACACCAAGACATCGGCAGATACGGTCAAGCTATCTGCATGTCCTGGCATAAATAAGCCTGGTGGCATCTACATAACCGACGACATCCCCTGTCTCTATGTCGCATTCTTAGGAACCCAACACAGTGCAGAAGATCCTAGTGTATCTAGGATAAATTTACCCATTCGACGAGATTCTCTCAATCAGCCCATTTCATGTGTGTCGCCTTCCGTATCACAGTCTTGTCGGGTGGTGTGTCAGAGCCAGGTCGATGGCAAGAATCAGCTCTTCATGTTCTCCGAGTGTCCCATCAGTCAGGATGCAGCAGACGCAGGAACATGGCTGCAATTGACCACTGATGGAGATAACAGAAATCCACAGATTTCTGAGGACAGATTCGGCAATCTCCATCTGGTTTGGAACAGAGATTTCGGAAACGGTACATTTGTTGCTTATGGAACCATCGGAGCCGACTCATCTCTATACGGCATCAAGGCGCTTGTTGCCGACTTTCACAGGTCGCATCTCGACTCAAATCCGCCCGTGATCAATGAAGCGAGGAGGGGTGTTTCGACTTTTGACATTGCAAATGGTCAAAACCTCCTCGAGATGCCATATTCATCGAGCAATTTGCGCCGCGGAGCCTATCCATCAAACCAGACATGGATCAGGCGGGAGTTTCTTGGTCGCGCTCCTGCTGCAATAGCCTTCCCAACAACCAATCCTAACAGTTTTTCAAATCAAATAAAAAATTCATCGGGGGTTGTTGTCCCTCTAGCTGGCGTAGCTCAGGGTCAGATATTGGAAACTCTTATTCTTCATATTGACCCTTCCGCAAATGCAGGCGCAGTCACCTACACGGGCACAGTCAGTTTTGGCGGTCAAATACTTGCCATCGCGGGACAGAATGATGAAATGTCATCGACAGATGCGCTGTTCAGTCCCTCCGGCATCTTTTTCCCCAACAGGAGCGCTCAAGTATCTTTTGGTGGCATGTCTTTTGTAATAACATCTGACAAAAAATCAATCACCTTCAGCGTTCCGACTGCGCCTGCCAACCAGCCTTTTGAGTTGAGATTCTTGGTGGCAGCAGAATCGGCAGCAGCCTCTGTCAGGGGTTCATGGATAAAATTGGCCGATGCTGGTTCTGCCGTCGCCATGCCAAGGCAGAATTCTATATGCCTAGACTACTCTCCACAATTGTCGAAATGCGCCTCCATCACTCAGTTATATTCGGATGATTCAGGGAGGGGTTTTGATGGCAGCCACAAGTCAATTGGGTACTCAGTCGGAGCTGACATTTCCATACAGCCATCTATCACGCATGATTCTCATGTGATCGCAGGAGGTGGCTTCTCCATTAGTCCTGTCATTGGCCCCAACCTGCCCACCACTGGCGTGAGTATGAGAACTGAGTTCTTTGGTGCGATTAATTTTTCCCGAACCCCCATCACCCAGTCAACTACAGGCAGTGGCCAAATTTTTCTCGACAACTCGATTCAGGCCCTTGCTGGTTTCAGCAACGGAGATGTCGTTGCTGCCCATCTTGTCGCTATACCTCCAGCAGGTACAAATCCAAGCTTATCTGCATCTATCGTATTCAGCGCCGACATACTATCTGTCGAAACCTCGCGAGCGGGCATCATAGTCTATCATCCGCTTGTATCAAATTATGCACTGCCCGCGCCATTCAATATCGCCACAAATAATATTGTGTATAGAGTGAGTGGCAACGGCAGGCAGCTTGACATCGCGGGCTCATCCACTCCAGGCGAATGGATTTTTGCACTTGTATTCACAGCTGCGCCAAGCCACGGCTCGTTCTTGCGCGATTCATCAGCCGATGCCATCGATGACGCTTTCAAATCATTCACGAAGTCATTCACCCCTCGAGCTGATGGCCTTTTCGATCTCGGAGGAAATATATTTTCAGTTGGCAAGAGCGGGTCTGAATTTTCCGATTTCATCCCCATCCTATCTAGTGCAAGGCTGAATGACATCCATGTAAACCCAGATGGGCTGCCCCAGTCTGCAGGTTTGGGGTTCATATCTCCAGGTGGATCAAGCTCGTTCAGCCTCCTCTGCTCTGATGTGATCGGTCAATTCTATCAGCACAGCAGCGGGGCTACGGTGACCCGACCTGCTGCTGATGGAGCCGATGGAATCATCTATCACTACATCTTGGGGGTGCAACTGGAGACCGTCAGATTTTTTGCAAGGAATGTGGAGACCAAGGCTGACTTGTGTAGTAGGCTTGTGAGTAAAGGCGAACCCTGCCTCAGATATTATGAAGGCTTAATTTCGACATGCTATACAGGTCGGGCAAGGTTATGTTGCTATATGGTCAGCAGTGAAGCCACCCAGTACAACGGCGGTGTCCCTTTCTCATTTGAAAGATTAGATTCAGATCATATTTTTAATATTGGTAGCAATTTTAGGCTTGACCTCACATCTTATATCAAAAAGGACACAGAGCATAGTATCAGGACTTCAAGGGCTCATCTTGATCCACTCCGGTCTGAAGAGCCAGAAAATACTTTGTCTCTCGTCTCCCGCTCCCACCGCTGCGCCATCTTTGCATCGGTCAATGGGGCCGCCTCCTTGGCATGTGATTGGAGGATAGACCTGTCCGATGCTCGCCGGCAATTCGATTTATGTTTCGGGAGCATGCTCTCTTCTAATGCATGGTTCAGGCACGAAGACTGTGGCTACAGGAACTCTCTTGTCTCGCAGAGGATGGCGGTCATATATTCCGATGTCGCGATAGGCGATGCTCGGATGATTTCTGCCAATGGCTCTAGCATCGCAGATGGCGATCTCCAGCTCTCTGGAGGTTTTGTGCAACAAAACAGCAGTGGAGAGTTGGTGAGAAATGCCCGTTTCTTGCAGTCCCTCTCTGATCCTGGAGACTGGATCAATATGCCATCCACCTCCTCTTCAATAGATGAATGGGGGGTTGCCCCCGGTGGCGCACTCTTCTCGGGCACACTGTTTTCCGATTCCTTCAGGGCGATTGTGCTGCAGCCATCGACCATCTCATCCACGCCATTCGATGCAACGATATATCAGTCGGCGAATTTTCCTGCAAGGTATTTTCATGAAATACGTAGGGGGCGAATCGCGACAGGCGGCCCTGCTTCTGCATCTCAGTCTCTTGTGTTCTTGAGCGAGGTCGATTATGAGACGGCTACAGGTTTGGATATTACCAATCCCGATCAGATGCTGTACTCTATGTATGTTTCTGCCCGCAGGCTTGAGCCTCTCCGCAATGACGGTAGTCAGGTCTGTCCGATCAACATGATGCACCCCTGGCTCCATATTGGTGGTGGGAGCAAATCTCGTGTTGTTCAGATCAATCAGGATTCTTTCACCAACAAGTCTTTTACAGGTGCATTCGGAACGGGAAGTCTACATGTGTCAAGTTTCCATCCTCTGTACCAGAAGAGGGCAGTAAACCTGGCTGTCAGTGACGGCACTGGAACAGAACCTCATGTGATGATGTATGTGAATACTCAGGGAGTTCTTTCGCATCAAAACCCTGGTCTCGGCGCGTGGGTGGACACATTTATGACTGGTCTCACTGGTCGCAGCGTGGTGGCGATAGCATCCAACTCTCCTCATGCTCTTTATGATGGAACAAATGGCATGTACATCATGCTTGGGATTGATTCCGCTGGCAATCTTTTCTCCAAAACTCGAGCCTACGATGTCTCATCTCCAAACGCAGCTATCAAAACTCAGATTCAGAATGCATTTTCTGCTGATTTCACCTCCCTAGGCAATTCATGGAGGGATATATCTGTTGGCTCCACATTTGCAGTCGGTATAGCCGCTGGTGGCTCTGTGGTCACCATCGGAGTGAAGCCAACTGGCTGGGTTGATCCGACCACTTCCAATTTTGTTGCATGCGCATGTGGTCAAAATTTCTGCCTATTCCTGAAGGATGACGGCACACTTGAGGTCGTTGGAGAAAATGACATCGGGCAGAGGACAAATTTGCCAACCGGATGTTTCCTTGCCGTTGGAGCTGCTGGCAAATCTGCATACGCACTCAAGTGGGATGGCAGCCTCGTCGCATGGGGCGAAATCAATGGGGGAGCACCCGCTGATTCAAATCCAAACATCAGGGCGTTTGCCCAGACGGAATATGACTCTAATGGTCTGAAGGCCTGCGATGCCGATGGCCTTCTTTTCGGCAATGATCCACTGGTTGGTGGATCTACCCCCATCGTTGGCTTCCAGGGTCCATTCACTGTCTTCATGTCGATACCTCAGGGTTCGCGGAGAATAATAAAATTCAGAGCGAAAGCAGCCACTGTTGGTGAGGTTACGGACTGCATCGTTGACACCTATGGTGATCCATTCCGGGCGAATGTCGCCATAAACAAAATTTCTGTCGTACCGTCTTCCCTTGCATTTTCTGATCAGTCAGTCATGACTACCATAGAGGATTCTGGGGTGCAGATAGCCACTCTGTCGATGCTCGGAACTCCATTCACGACAGGAGGATTCTCCATAAACAGATTGGGCAGGAGGGCGGGGATACAGCGCAATCCATCAGTTTGCACAGACAGGCTTGCCAAGTTTCATGTTGCATATGAGAGCAACGATTCTGGCACATGGAATATAAATGTTTCATCCCTACGCGACTGGGATCGTGGATTGTCTCGTGTCCATGAGGTCTCGTCCCGTCGCCATCTTTGTCAAAACGCATCGATAGCTTGCGATGCAAACGGACATATGCTTGTTGCTTGGAATGAGAGGAGTGGTGGCAACAGTAGAATCGCTGCCTCGGTTTCTAGGGTTTCTGACCCTGATTTTGCCGACAGCTGTGCTGTTGATCGTGCCGCTCAGTTCATCAGGACCTTTGATGCGGATCCTTATGATCCTGCGATGCCGCCCCGCATTTTCTCTTGCGACATTTCCTCATATCTTTCTATAGCATCTACTGGGACATATAAGTTTGATTTAAAGATATTCGATGTTTCGGACGGAACTGTTCTTTTCCAGTCCTCATCCGCAGAAAATCCAGTCGGGTGGTATCTAAACGGAAACACTCTCAGCTCTGAAGGGCAGGCACTACTTTCTGGGAGCAATCATGTTGTATCTTTTGACGCCGTTCCAGACGATATCCGTTCGCGAGGTATTTTGAGATGGATGGTTTCAGCAGAGCCACAGCAAAATCTGTTGGCAACCGAAACCATATCTTTTGTATCAGCAAAGAGCTCCGCCAATGTTCAGCAACTCATCCCTGGATCGGGAGGGAGCACTGATCAGTCAATAAGATCTATCATCCAGGGAGAAATCGGAAGTGCGAGCAGCAATCTTGTCGATATGTTTATAACCCAAGAGCAGTCTGGAACGGCGAGCGTGGCTATACCTCCACGCAGTTTCGAAGATTATGCTGGCCTCAGTTTTGGCAATAACACATCGAATGTAAGTTTCCCAGAGGGGGTTGTATCTCTTCCAGGAATAGGTGTGGGTAAGCAATATCGCTCTTTCCTGATCCATGCCCCTGTTCAGGTTAAAGACTCAGGGGTGTCAAGAACCGTTGATGAATTTGTGGGATCCACCATAACTTTTAATGCTCCTATAGTCGCCATCATGGTGTCTCCGTCCGATTTATCCCTCACCGACTCGCCCTTCGGATACCCTGCGACGACTTGGGGTAACGCGGGAGAGCGAGCAGTACGCTTCGAAGATGGTGAGTACATAGTTTTGAGCGCAAATTTGAGGACAGTGGATGTCAGACTCAAGAGAAAGCCACAGAGTCCAGGCGTAAATCATGTAAGGATAGTCACATCTATTGGTGAAGCAAGCGCTGTTTCTGGCAATGGATATCTATTCTGTCCCTACCCAAGCAGGCCTCGCTGCGCGCTACCTGCGTTTTTTACAAATTCGACACCAGTGCAAAAACTCGTGCATTTCCGTGTAACCATATACTCTGACTCGGAAAAGCAGAATGCGGTGGCAGTTTTTACATCTAGGTTGCATCCCTCATTCTGGGATGCCGGACGAGGTTCATACCCAAGCGGTGGTGTGGCCTGTGCTCCACAGAATAGTGTGTCTGTGTCTTTCGTACCACGCATAGCCCCTTCAGATAGCGTTCAGGGAGCCTTTGGAGACATAGAGTCTTCATTCTCTTCTGAACCAGATAATTTGGTGGTGGGTAATCTGGTGAGGAATTCACTCATGCCCAACACAACATACTATGCATGGATGGAGGCAGAGGTCGACACGGGCTTCACTCCGCTGCAAACGAGTCCCTTGCCTTTTGCATGTTCTGGAGAATTCGGGTCTCGATATGATGAGTTATCTTGGTCAGGAGTTGACGGTAAATATTCGTATTTAACTCCAGCCAATGGATTTTGCCGATATCCATCTGCCTGCGGAACTGATCTCGGTCTTTTCTATATCGCTTGGCAAGATGGACGCTCAAATGTGGATTATCGGGTTGAATCTCCAGATAGGTTCAGGTCAGAGGCGCGTTTTGCCTTCTATGACAGCTCCACAAATAGGTGGTCTTCTGTCGATGGCGAGGGTGGAGCAAGGTTCCTATATGAGTGATGAGGATTGACTGTGGCTACTCCAAATCCAAAAAGACCCAAATCGTTCTCTCTTTCACTCGCCCCTGACTGGACGGGCGGTATGTATGCCGCTGTCATGGATGGGTCGGGAGTTGATTACGTTTGGGCTACATCGGCCTGTAAGACAATCCCGATAGAGCCAAGCAGCACTTCAAATGAGTGCATAATGACTGATGAATTGAACAACTCTCTAGCACCAAGGGCAGATTCCGAATTCCTCAAGATGAGGGTGGTCGCAGAGTTTGTGGACAAGAAGATAGATGTGCCATCTGCTGATGGATTCATCCCACTTGTTTCTGATTGTTTTATACTTCTAGACATTATAGGTGCACCAGGCACCTATGCAATACGTTTGATGAATGAAAATTCAAGTGAATTCTCTCCATGGATTGCGGTTGGACAGCCTCAAGGGATTACTGATGCAGACGCCTCTCTCTATTTTATGCCGAGATTCACTGCTAAGGATCAGTTTGAACTCCCATGGATTCTCAGTCCTGGATCAGGAAGGAAAGAAGTCACAGCAGAAGTTCTTACCTTTGCAGGGAAGAGTCAGCCTTTAAAATTGACGATAGAGGCAGAGTACGAATTACCAAAGTATTCTGTCGATGTCAAAATATCAGTTCTTGATGTGGATGCTGAATCTGAGGCCTCACCTATTACTATGAGTCCTCCTTCCTTCAACGGCTATCCAGTCATATCTAATCAGGTCATACGGATGCCTAATAACACTGCGGCCACCATGTCTGACATCAACGCTCTTGAGGTTGGCAAGCCTGCCGATGTGCAAAAGATACAGGTATTTTTCACTTTCGAAAAACCCGCGAGAATGTCAAGGATCAAAAAACTTGTCGAATTGGGGTTGATGTCTTCTGTTTCGGATACTAGCAGGTTTGAAGCAGTTCTGATCACTCGAGGGGTTGAGAGGTTCGTATCTCCCCTTTCGGAAGATAACGCAAATCTGGGTATCTGGAAGGCTGAATTTTCTCCTATATTCTCGGATGGGATACTTGCAAGAGACGGGATCGCTGCATTTTATCCCAGCATACCAAGCGAATGCATACAGGGCGTGCTTGTAGATTTGTCTGTAGAGGGCGTCGACTTCGCAGGTCTCGGCGACAATGCTCAGAAGTCTGAAGCACAAGAGGCATCTGTGTATAGAGGATTCTCCGACCCATCTGATCGCAAGAATGCATTCGGCGATGCCTCATATTGGAGACAGCAGTGATTCCCAAGCCGTCTTTGACATCTCCTGTGGGTGGCGAAGTTTTTGACCAGACTTCAATCAATGTTGAATGGATTCCACCAAGTCTGACTGAATCTCAGCGACTCACATTTGCTTTTGAAATTGTTATCACTGACAGCCTGAACACTATCGATCCTGACAGGTCTAATTGGGTTTCGGTTGGCTCCGTGCCTGCAAGTGTCACTCGATTTGTGTGGCAAGCTTCAGAAAACATAAATTCTGACCGCATACATCTTGGGGTTAGGACTCTCGATGCCAATGGAAGGCGCTCCTCTGTCTCCAGCACGAGCAGGGCTTTCAAGAGATTTGGCTTCAGGCTTGATTCTCCTGAGGTGATCAAGCCCATGCATGGAGAGGAGATAAATGGAAAACTGACCATCATGCTCAATTTACCCACTGGCATGGCAGCAAGGAGTCAGTCTAGAGTTTTTGCCCAATTCTCAAGTCAGACACTCAATATCAGCAGGTTTCCAATTCTAGACAATATAAAATTATTGCGCTCATACACAGTTGATGTTTCGAGACTTGGAAATTGCGATGACGGGGTTATCAATCTTTTTACCAAAGATGGTGCTGGACGAGTATCTGCTGAATCTGTCATACAGAACATACGGGTTCGCAATACGGGTACATTTATACTCGACACTGTTGGTCCAGACGTCAGCGTGGAACTTGCAGGCGGTAATCTTTATGTGACCAGTCGCGATGTTGATGCGAGATTGTTTGCGTATGATGAAACGACCGCAATCGCTTCTTGCCGTTTCGATCAGTATGAGAGGGAAGAAAATGGGAACCTGAAGATTCTTGAGAAAGGTGAGCCTCGTCTTCCAGATTTTGATAATGTGATTAATCTGTTGGAGGGAGATGGAGGCAAGATCGTTGGCGTCACTGCCATCGACGCTGCGGGTAATTCTCCGCGAATTTCGGGCAGCTCTCTGAAAACCATTTTGCGCATAGGGGACTCTCCAGTTCTATCCACTTCTCAATCCATTCTCTATGTTGAGCAGGTTGATGCTGAAACATTTAGAGTATATAGGGTAAACGATAGTAAAACGTTGATCGCATCTTTGCCTGCAAGTCCTTTGGCTGCTGCTGAGTCTGGTGGGCTTTATTTTTTCTCTCTTGCAAACTCTGTGGGTAATATGCATGTGGTTTCTGTGGCAGGAGCCACGATTACCACTGTATATAGAGGAACCGAGGTCGACCAAGAGGCTGTGCTGCTTGGAGTGCATGCAAGCGGTATAATTGCATTCACTGCTTCTGGAGAAGTTTTTTTTGTTGGTTCAGGCCAGGCCAATCTAATCGGAAACCTTGGTGGAGCCGTTGGTTCCGTCAGGAGGCTGAACAATGGAAACTTGGCGGCATCACTTATTCAGCAAAGAAAAATCGCCATTCTCAGTAATACAACAGTGTTGCAGGTGATAAATATATGAGTAGAAAATTCCTTAAAGATACCAGGTCTTTTGGGGTCACTCCCCTGTGCAATTTTGGCGTTGATGATAATTGCCAAAATAGCTGGTCATTTGGGTTTTCTGGCTCTGCCTACCAATACTGGTATTCCAAGATAGCAGAGCTTCACAATGCTGGCTTCAAGAGGGTTTTAATCCCTGCATTGATGGGCTCCCCCGATGGCAACCCTACAAGTAATCTACTTTTCGCATACGATTCGTCAGCTCGGTTTAACAGTACGCTTTATGAACCCCCATTGATGGGTGGTAGTTCTGAGGTCATTCGGGCATTACGAGACGCAAAGAGAGATTTTGGTTGTTCTATTTCTGTAGGTTTACGCTGGTCAGTTCCAATTTCTACATCTCAAGCCTCACTCAGCTCCTCCAGTTCCTCTTCATCTAGCTCCCCAGGGGCGGTGTCGTCATCTAGTTCATCTTCATCTAGCTCCCCAGGGGCGGTGTCGTCATCTAGTTCATCTTCATCTAGCTCCCCAGGGGCGGTGTCGTCATCTAGT
>Ga0129333_10000016_pt1 | contig 98644 bp, 78 predicted proteins | sample CPB6_08_DNA_FD_94474 | JGI IMG/M metagenome (GOLD analysis project Ga0129333, IMG submission 94474) | Freshwater to marine salinity gradient microbial communities from Chesapeake Bay, USA - CPBay_Sum_0.6_0.8_DNA | ecosystem: Environmental > Aquatic > Marine > Coastal | place: USA: Chesapeake... | reverse complement strand
TTCTGTGCGCCGTCGAAACCTTTACACCCCCAAATCTTACTTCTTGGGAGAAGCTTCCTCCTTCGTTTTTGGCATGCCTTTGATCACTTCCTCGTTCTGTTGCTCAAGATCCTTAATCTTCTTAGCTTGCATCTCCTCCCATGCCTGGAAAGACGATGCAACGTCTTCGTCGTGTAGCTTGCTCAAAGCCATGAGGATTCCTGTCCTGAACTTATTGAGAAGCTTCTCGTCGTCCTCGGGGAAGAGCATTTGGTTCTTTGTGAGGAGCTCAAAGGTGTGGAGAAGTTCGTGTGGATCGAAAGAAATGTTCATTCTTTCTCTCCCGTTGAGAATCCGACGACCTGACCAGACGGGAAGAATCTCTTCCAGTACTTAGAAAGTTTTACAACCTTAAAGTCGTGCCATTCCTCTCCGTCATACAGAGATACGCTCTTTTCATCGACAACTACTTTTACAACTGAGTCTACGATGACTGTTCCCTCATCTATTAGAGCATCTACCATGTCATCTTCTCCGACATATTCGAATTCGAGAGATACTGTAGATCCATCAGGAGAGACTACACTTAATGGCGAGAGATCAGCTGCATCTTTTGCAGCTACGAAGACATCAATAGGATCTTCCTCCTCTTCCTCTTCCTCTTCCTCGCTCTCTTCATCATCATAATCATCATCATCATCATCATCAGATTCGTCGTAATCTTCTTCTGTGTCTGATGCTTCTTGACAATCTTCTTGAGAGTCTGTGATAAAATCTTGCAAGCGCTCTTGTAAAGACTGTAGATGTTCTACGTCAACAAAATCTAGATTAACGTTAGAATTTACATACGCAAAAAGAACAGAATGTAGCATTAGAGCATCGGGCTTGTCGATTTTCATTTAAAGTTCTCCAGTTATAAAAAAGGGAGGCCTTTCGGCCTCCCCTATGATTTCATCAATAATCAGTAAGACTTGTCTGTCGCCTGATAGTGCTTCTGAAGCGTACGATAAAGAGTGCGAGCCGTTCGACCGTCGAACCGAAGAGTATTGCCTTCCGACGTATAGATCGAGAGACGAGTCGAATCATTGCGTGGATCAGTGCTGACTGTCACGTTAACACTGTCTTCATCGCGACGGAAAGTCTCCGTGCGAAGGTTTCCCTTGCGGTCCTCGCGGGTACGAATCGATGCGTTCTTGTTCTGCGAAACGGTGTTCTTCTTGCTTGCCATAGTCTAATTTCTCCTGAAGGCATATTAGTGATGCCTCGTTGGATTAATCTTAGACACACGTAGCTGTCATGTTCAAGAAAAAATTTTGTTTACTTCTTAGACGAAGTCGCGGCTGCAAGAACCTTCTTGAGGGCTGAAACAGCCTCTTGCTGAGAGATGCCCTTTTGAGATGCAATCTTCACAACATCTTGAATGAAAGAGGCAAGTGAATCAGTCGTAGTTATCTGATCCATCGTGGAGACTAAAGCCTTGTTTTGAACAAGCTTGCCAGTAGCCTTCTCAGCAGCTGTGTTTCCCTTGATGTCTTTCCCGACATTTGCCGAGTCCTCCTCGGCAAGCGCAGAAAGTTCTTCTCTTACTAATTTGCGGAGGGTAGACTCAGTTATCTTCATGAGCCTTAATTATATGATACACATGAAATTAAAATTCTAGGATAGAGGCATGAACATATTTGTCCTCTCAGAAGATCCAGAAGAGGCTGCACGGATGCAGTGCGATAAGCACGTGGTGAAGATGATCCTCGAGTCAGGTCAAATGCTGTGCGCAGCTCACGATCCAGGCTCAGCTCCCTGGAAGCGCACTCACTACAACCATCCGTGCACGGTTTGGACTCGTGCATCCACCGAGAACTACAAATGGCTGGCTGCACACGGTCTCACGCTCTGCGATGAATACACGAAGAGGTACGGAAAGGTCCACAAGGCTGAAGAGGTATTGGTGTGGTGTGCGGAGAATATTCCGAAGAATGTTCCTATCGGTAACCTCACGCCATTTGCAGTCGCAATTAAAGACACCAAATATCACCTAGGAGACGTTGTATCTTCCTACAGAGCCTATTACCTCGGTGAAAAAAGCAGATTTGCAAAATGGAGATATTGCGATCCTCCCGAGTGGTGGATTTCAGGGTGAGACTATAAGTTCATGATCATACTTATGATCATGAATGATGCTAAACGATGGCGGACGCTAATCAAGCGCCTCGCGTATCTCAGGGCGGAAGCGTCTGAGGCGGTTGAGTCATTCGAAGAATCTGTTAGTGAGATAGAGTCAAGAATAGAAGAAAAAGAAAGGTCAGTCGTCATTGATCCAGACGACATCGTAGAAGGAAGCAAGATACCAGTCAACGAAACCTCCAAGCACATGACAAAATTCACGGGCAAGAGTGAAGAGAAGTCGTCTGGTGCAACAGAGACGAAGCAGGAATCAAAGATTGAGACTCCATCGATGGACGACAGCGGTGATGAAGTGAAGCACCACTACAAGCGCCTCTGGCGGGTCGTGGCAAAGCTTACACATCCTGACGCTGTAGGAAACAACGACGAGCTAATCACACTTTACAAAGCAGCCGCATCGGCGTACGAAAAGGACAGAAGAGACGAGCTCTTAGACGTGGCGTCTGAGGTGAACGCACAGTTAGAGAAGCCTCACCCAAAGATGTTTGAGGACCTCGACAAGAGGTGCAATCATTACGAGGCGATGTTAAGAAAGATAAGGGGTTCTGTGGCGTGGCAATGGAAGAACGCTCAAGAAGGAACGAAACAAGAGATTATCGATCTGATTAAGTCAAAGAGGGAAGAAAAGGTAAAGCAAACCACTGAATAATTTTGTCTGTCGTGGAGATAATTAATCTTCATGAATGAGAAGCTCTTAAAGAGATACGTTAGATCCATACTTCTAGAGATGTCTTACGAAGACGTCAAAACTTCTAAGGACCCGCTCGATTGGGTGGAAGCAGCTTTTCAAGATCCAGAAGAATGGAACACAAAAGATCCCTTCAGGGCAATGATAAGAGCTGCAAAAAGATTTGGTCTTGAAGAATTCGGAATGGGATCAAGCAGGTTCGTCTTCAACCTGAAAAACGGAAAAGTTCTAAAAATAGCAAGGAACAACAAAGGACTCGAGCAAAATAAGCTCGAAGCAGTAGCAGGTCGAGACCCACACGTTCACTCTATTTTGGCTTCTGTTTATGATACTTCACCAGAATATGCGTGGCTCGTGGCTGAATTCGTAAATCCTCTCGAGGACGGAGAATATAAGGCTGCAGAACGGGTGTGCGGAGTTGTATGGTCAGAAGTAAGACGCGTCCTCGGCTTGTCGAATAAATCTGAGATTGAATCGACAGTATCGCAGATAACAAAGAAGCTTGAGCCAGAAGAATCTCGAAACAGCAAGACAAAAGGTCAAACAGGATCAGACTGTCCAACAGGCAAAGAATTTCTCGAGAGTCTCGGAAGCTTCTTGGATCGATATAGTGGAATGCTCACAGGAGACATCGAGAAGTTGTCGTCATGGGGAGTGAATGACAAAGGATGTCTCGTGTTACTAGATTACGGAATCACAAGAAAGAAGTTCGAAGAGCTTTATCGATAGAATTATCCGAGTGTCAGGACCGTCGAATTAGATCGAATATTCTTCTACAGAACAAAAACAAAAAGGAGGCCACCGAAAGGTGGCCTCCTTCTTTTCTCCTATGAGACGTTATCAGATAACGTTCATGTCGAGGACGGTGACTGTTCCGTAGAAGTCCGAGCGAACGGTCTTCTTACCGTAGCGGGTCATGACGCCCTTGCGAGGTGTGAAGTCCTCAGGAGCGAAGATCGTCGGTGTGACGATGAGTGGGACGTATGGAGCGTAGACGTAGCCTGTCTCGAGGTAGCTGCCGCCCTTGTAGCCGACGAGGATCTTGTTACGTGAGAAGTAAGGATCCTTATAGACCGTGAAGCGGTTCGAGAGGGTACCGACTGCCTCTGCGCCGATGGTGAAGGGCGATCCGACCTGGCCCTCGCCGTCGAGCGAGAACTTAGGCTTGTAGAGGACCGAGGCCTCGAGGATTGTGCAAACGTCTGGTCCTGTGACGAGGAAGTTTGCCGATCCGCGGAGCGTCTTGCGGTGGATGGTGTTCGCGACGTCGATGATCGTCTCGATGAGTGTCTCGTACCACTCGCGAACTGTACCTGTGAACTGTGGTCCGATCTGGTACACGTCTGTGAGTGCCTGGCGAGCGCCTGTCACCTTGTTAACGAAGCGACCTGGCGAGCGGCTCCAGTAGTAGTTGGCGCCGTTGGCCTGCGACACGAGGTCGTTGAGGATCTCGCGGTCGATTTCGAGGGCGATCTGCTCCGAGAGGATCGATGTGAGCTCGACTTCAGCGTCCATCGAGTGATAGGCGTTGAGGTCCTGTGCGAGTTCCGGCGACCACTTGGCGCGGAGCTTACGGGTCTCAGCTGTGATGCTGATGGCCTCGATCTTGATGTCGATCTCAGGGATCACTGGGGCTGGTGTTGCACCGAAGTCCGACTCGAACGAGGGGACTGTGACTGTGGCGCCGCTGTTTCCGTCGACCGAGAGGGCTGACGAGAGCGAGTACGAAACTGTACCAGCTGCAGCACCGGCTGAAAGAGCTGCACCGTTGGCGCCCTTGACGACCGTGAGGACGTGTGTGCCGTTGAGTGCGTCTGGGGTGAAGACCGAACCGCTCCAGTTACCGCGCTTGTTGAGGCGACGGAGGTTGAGGACTCCATTGCCACCCTGATATGTCTCTCCCCAAGCTGTCGCATTTGTGACACCAGCGAAGAGAGCGAGCTGGTTGACAGCAAGCTTGTCCATGTTCGAAAGACCGCTAATATCGACGATTGCGAAGGCCATGTCGAGGTCGTTGTTTGCGAGAGCGTTCTCGACCTGACCGTCGAACTCGGCGAAGCGAGCGTTCGATCCCGAGAACATTGCAGCAGAAGAAACTTCGAGGTTAGCTGCCCAGGTGTCGCCGTTGACTCCGCCCCAAGCACCGACCGTGAAGGTGAGGCCTGTTGCAGAACCTGTCACGCGGCTGTAGCCTGTGTTGACGAGGTCGTACATACCACCGGTGGCGAGCGATCCGCTCTGGACGCCTTTGCCGGTCGGGTTGTTGTAGAGCGACTGTCCGCGTGTGTATGTCGAACCTGTCTCACCAGCTGGTGTTCCGACGTTCGAACCGTAGGTGTAGTCGAGATAGAAGATGAGTCCCGATGGGAGGCTCATTGGCTGGATCGAGACGAGCTCGTTGGCAACGAGACCGCCGAAGACTCTGCGAACGATCGGGAAGGCGATGTTCGAGAAGCCCTGGATCTGACCCGAACCGGCGAGGTTTCCACCGCCGCTCGAGAGAGCGTTGCTCTCCTTGAGGACCTGAGCTGCCTGGTTCTCGAGGAGCTGGGCCATAACCTCGCGGCGTGTGCCGTCGAGGCCACGGAGGAGTCCTGTGCGGCTCCACTTCTCTGTAAGACGTGCGCGCTCGGCTCCGACGTGCTTCTCGCGGATGCCCTGAGCGAGTTGTTCAAGACTAAAGTGCTTTGACATGATTAAATTCTCCTAAAATAGTTGGTTGGTTTTAATTGAATCAATTACTTGATTATTCCCGCCAAACGTGCCCAACGGTCAGACTCAAATCCCTCGTTGAGAGTATTGGTTGCCGATGCAGGACGTGCTGGGCGAGATGCTGAACCTATGACGCCACGATCGGTCGACTCCGTGATCTTCGTTGTCGATGCCGAGAGTGTCTTCACGAGGCTCTCATACACGAGCTTCACTTCACGCTCAGACTTAGCCTCGTCGAGTCTCTCTATGATTTCAGCCTTCTGGCGTTTTGTGAGTGACTCATTCTGGAGGAGCTTGTTTGTGAAGAGCAACTTCGCGTTGAACAGATTCGTTTCTGCCAACTTATTGCGGAGATCAGTCTCTGCCGCGGACGACTTCGGAGCGCCATTGAGGGCCTCTCCCTTGCGGGTTGCCTCTGCGAGCATACCCTTGAGCTTGTTGCAGCGAGCAACAGACTCGTTAAACTTGGTTGCGAAGAAGTTGTAGGCCTCCTGCATCTTCTTAGCCTGCTTCTTAGCCTGCTGCTTCTCCTGCATCTTCTTAGCCTGGGAAGCCTTCTTCTGGGCTTCCATCTGCTTCTTCTTGGCCTGCGTAGCCTTCTTCTTGGCTTCCGTCTGAAGATTTGCCTCTGCAGCGAGCTTTCGCTTGATCGATTCTACAGGCATATCAGGCTGAACATTTGGCTGCATAACCTTGGGATCATGTCCTGGGTGGGAGCGACGCTTCTCAGATTGATCCATGCCACCGTAGGCTTGATCCATCTCTGACTCATCCATCTCAGCTTCGTCTTGCTCGTCCATTTCTTCTGCCTCTGACCAAGCCTGATCAAGTTCGTCGAGTTCTTCCTGAGCGTCTTGCTCGTCCATCTTCTTGTCGTCAGAATCCTCTTCGGACTCTGTGGTTAGCTCGACGTCAGTGAAGGGATCACCAAGATCGTCGTCTTCAAAATCATCAGAAACTTCGCCTGGACCGTGGCCCTTTTCAGCATTCTTTGGCATATCAGTCGCCTCGCGGATCGACTTCATGCGTGCAATCTCACGACGGAGCATTCCCTCGTCTATTTCAACGATTGTGTCGTCGCTGAGAGTCTTCGACTCGAGAGCAAACGATTCTTCCTGTGTCTCTTCTTCATCACCGCCGAGATCAAGGTCGGCATCTTCTGACTCATCAGAACTTTCGTCTCCGAGGTCAAGCTCTTCGCCGCCCTCGTCGCCACCTGCTTCTTCAGCTTCGGCGCCGGACTCCTCACCCTCTTCGTCACCTGTGATAAGATCAACGCCGAGAGATTCGAGATCCAGATCATCGGGCATGCCCGTGAGCTTTAATGTTACGTCTGCTTCTGAAAGTGTTTTGTGGTTTTTCTTCATTTTCTGCTCCGTGAGCTGCTTGAGGGTTGAATAATAATTTTCAAGAATCGACTCATAAGAGCTCTTCTTGGGGCAATCCTGCAGGTTATTCTGCAAGTACGAATACGTATCCTCTACTTCAGCAACAATTGAAGAAAGTACGTCTTCAAAACCTTTAGATTCTCTAACAAGCTTTCCAGTCTTGCTGACTAAATCAATTTTCTTGTTGAGACCTTCCATCTTGACGTCGAAATTCGAATCACCAGATGAAGCCATTAAAACTCCGAGAGAATTAGCAGATTCTAGACTAAGCTCATACTCATTTCCGCAGCCATCGTCAGCCTTGAGTGCATCTAAGTCGAGAGTAACCTTTCCTTCCTCATCAGGAAGAGACATTGCTACCGCAGAAGAAGCTGCGTCTCCTACCTGAGGAGCTGCGGTGACAGGTGCAGTCTCAAAAGAATCAGGAGAAACAAGCGTGTTTTCGTCCTTTAAAATGTCTTCTGGGTCTGCTTCCATCTCTCCGAGCTCGCCGAGCAGTTGATTCTCGATGAGATCTCTTATTCGAGGTGTAACTGCCTCAAGAAGTGCTCTTTTTGCGTTATCTTCAGCTACTTCCTTCAGCTTCTTCACGTCTGCTAAGGCTTCTTCGTACAATTGCTTAGTCATGTTTACTCTTTCTTGCGTCTAACTGTTAACCATCTCTAAGTATAATATCAAATCGAGGATTTTCCAGGCGTAAGTGAATCTCCTAACACAGTATTGACACTTTCTTCACTTGGAGAACGTGTACCAGATCCCTCTGCTCCTGGTGTGTAGTTTGGTTTGATCTCACTTGGGGAAATATCAGGATTTGAATTTTTATCTATGCCGTCCACTCTAACAGTTCCAGGAGCTCCTGGGCCGGGGGATGTGACATCAGGTACGTATGGATTGGCAGGATCTCCAGGATTTCTCCAGGACACATCTGCGAGATTTGGCGCCTTTCCGTAAGTGAGATCAACACCCGATGGGAACATGCCCAAATCACCTGTCTGCATGCCAGACTCAGGAAGAAGTCCGTTCTGGTTATCTCTCGCTCTTTTTACGACAGATTCTGCGGCTTTTCCGTTCTCAGTCTGTGGATTAGAAGACTCTCCATAAAAACTAGCAATTCCTGATCTAAGGGCATTTGCCTTTTGATTGAAGAGTTTCCACAAAAGAGAATAGCGCGAACCAGCACTCGTAGTAGTGGCTGCGGGAACATAAGTTGTATATCTACCTTTACCTGGTGCGCTCATTGGACTGCTCCTGTTGACAAATTAAATCTTCTTCGAAAGACGCTTCTTCGTCTCTTCGATCTTCGCGAGACGACGACGAAGACGAGTCTCCTCGATCTTAAGCGCCTTCATAAAATCAATGTGCTTCGCTGCAACCTTTTCGCTTCCGACCTCGTCAGCGTCGACCTCTTCTGTGTCTTTTGCTCGTTCTTCTGTCGACTCCATGTCGCCGAACTTGGCAACTTCCTCTTCAATGATTCTACGAAGTAACTGGCTTGTAAGTTTCATATCAAAAAATCCTCTCACTTAAACGGTAAGTATATTCAAGAAGAAAAAATTTACTTTTTTAGAGGTGAATCCATGAAAGCAAGTGATGCCCACTTGGATGTTACATCATCTCCAAAAAGGTCTTCCGGGTTTGCCCTGGCGACGACCTGTTCAACTAATCCCCCACCTGCTGCTGCAGGAACGGGTGATTTTCCGTCGTTCTGCAAAAATGCAGGAAGTGTAGAAGCTGCAGTATCTGCAAAGATGTCTTCCATCACTTTATTTCCTCCTGCCTCTCTCCTTATTGTCTCTTTTAAACTAGGAGAAAACATCTTTTGAGGAGGTGGTTGCCTTCTAAGATTGTCTGAAAGAGGCGCGCTTGGCTGACGATTCACAACACTTTTTGGAGAGTCAGCATTTAAACCCAGGCCTTCACCCAATATTTCAACAAGGCATTCTTTGACAATAGATTTTAATTCAGATTTTGTGATCTTCATCCCGTTCAACCTTTACTTCTTTAATGTCAAAATATCGTTAACAATTCTATCAATTCTATCCGACTTATTGAATATGTTTCTTAATTCATTCGAATTAATGGTCCTACCCTCAGGAAGCATAAATGCTCCGGGCGTAGAAGGCTCTGAAACGTAGTCCCAACAGATTAGCTGGAAGTCATCTTGAACGATGTGATAGTCACCTTGCTTCTTGACTGATCCTACACCTCGCGAGGAGATTCCGAGCTTGACTCCGCTCTCGACGAGGGACTGAAGTATCTTGCCAGAAGGTGTATCCAATAGCTCCACAGTACCATAAACCACCCCTCGATCCAGGTATGCTTCCTTAATGACGTGAGACACGTTCTTGAGGTTGACCACGGATGAGTCCGGGTGGTCCAACTCACCGAGAGCGCGGTTCTCAGCGATGAACTTCTGATAGTTACGGACTTCACGCTCGAGAACAGCCATCGGGTAGATGCGACCGTTCTGGTTGAGTGTGTCGGCCTTCTGAAGGATTCCCTTCATCATGACCTTACCGTTGTTCTTCTCCCGCGACTCCTTGATCATTTCAGGAGTGTAGTCGAAGACTTCGTATGAATTGAGTAGCTTGAGGTCTTGTGCCATGGTGTTCACTCCTTAGATGCCAGTTCGTCGTTGAGTTTTGCGTAGAGCATGAATCGGGTAACTGTCGAGTCGTCGATTGAATCAAGATTCTCTTCGAGGAGAACGTTCTTTGTCTCAGAGAGTTTGTTCTTGAGGTAATCGTTCTGCACTTCTGACTCGTAGCCATCGATGAGTCCAACAAGATCATTCTTTATTTCTTGCAGCTTCATCTTTATTGAAGTTTGATCGTCTGACGCTGTCGAATACGCGTAAGCTTTGATGAGAGACTTCTGATGCTCGTTAAGAACACCGTTGTACTTCTCATTGAGCTTCTTGGTCATGACTTTCATGAGAAGTCTTGCAGATCCTGAAGTATCTTCTGAAATTGAAGTATCTGGTTTCTGTACCTTTTCTGAAACAAGATGCTTCATGATGTGGTCTTCATACTGAGCAACCCTGTAGAGGTCCTTGTCAGACATAGTCCACTCGTTAATGAGGGTCTGAATTGTGGCAAAGAGTCTGTATTCGCTGATGTGCTGATCATAAAAGTCTTCATCATTCAAAATGTGATTGATGTTTCGAATGAGAATTGACTTCTCCCTATCAAGTTTTTGAATATCAAAAGAACCTACTGCGTTTTTTGCTTCACTCAAAATTGAAGCCGCTGTGTGCTCAGAGGCAACTGTAGTCTTTACGAGAGCGTTCATTAGACGAAATTCTTTGTAAATTTCTGTGCCTTGTCTAAAGTGCTTCTTTAAGATCTTGAGGGCGGCGGAAGACTTTTTCTTGTTATCTTCTATGATTGACTTAGAAATAGTCCTCACGAGAAACTCGTATATGAGGAGGCTGTTTCTTCTCTTGTTATGCTTATTTGCGGCCATTTCATTTGCTCCCGTCGTCGTCTATTATGAGGACTTCTCTATGTTCGCGTGCGTCTGCCTCATCAAAATTATCTGATTCGCTGAGGACTTGTGGAGTTTGTGTAGAATTTTTAGTATTTTTTTGAAACTTTGAAGACAGAGACATGTTTCTCAAAGAAGAAATAACGTCATTTCCAACGGGCGTCTTATGTGATGTCTTGTTGGCAGATTCTCCAAAGGGATTTCTTACGTAAGAATTCATCCATTCTCTGTCGTAAGGATCAGAGTAATTTTTGTCATTTGCTCTTGTCATTCTATTGAAGTCAGGAGAATGAGTCTTAGAAGGTCCGTGATGTCTGATCCTAGATCTATTGTAGAGAGCTCGGTCGAGTTGCTTTTGAGCCTTCACAGGTACTTCGACATCCTTTAAAGAAAATTTAACTGGGACGTCGTCGTCATCTGGGTCTTCTCCGGCAGTGAGGAGATCAAGATAAGGATTCTTCTGAGAAGCGTCGTCTCCTGCAAAGAGATCTTCTGCTTCCCCGCCTTCTTCCTCGCCTGCCTCAGGCTCTTCGGTATCTTCAGGCTCCTCTGATGATTCACTGCCAGAATCAGGCTCAGCACTTTCTATGGCCTGATCTACAAGTTTCTCTCTAAGGCGTTGATCATCAATTTCCTTGCACTGATCGTCATTAAGTCCCCAAATCTCCTTGCGGATAAATTCCTTAGACATCTGACCTTCAGGTGCAGTACCTGCAATCTCGAACTTAGATCTCCACAATTCCAACTTCTGCTGCTGAGCAACAGTCGATGGATTGGACATACGCAAAGCAAAATTCTGCAGATCTTCAGAATCAAAGCCATGTGCATAAAGATGAATTATTGCCAATTTATTAAGCTCAGCAACAATTGTCTTTTGAATAACGTTGATAGTCCTGGAAAATCTGATGTCTTCCTGAGCAAGTGTTGCTTTGCTTGAAAGAGATTCGTCATAACCGAGATATGCACGTGGAATCTTAAGGGCTGCAAAGAGCTTCTTCTGAATGTAGGCCACATCTTCAACAGCCGCAGTGTTCTGACCGCCTGCAAGTGTATCGATTCTCGTACCGGAATCTCCGCCGCGGACAGGTATAAAATAGTCCTCATCGACAGAAAGTGGGTTGTAACGAAGATCGACTCGACCTGTTGAACGATCAATGACTTGTGAGGAACGAAGGTTCTTCCTTTGCTCCTCGACGTACATAGGAACGTTCTCAGGCGGTATGTTGGCCACGTCGATGTAGAAGACGCGCCTTTCTGGTGCGCGAACAACTCGGTAGACCAGCATGGCGTCCTCGATGAGGATCAATTGACGCCAAATCCTGCGGGCGGGTTCGATCACTGAGGAGCCATAGGGAAGAAACATGTCGTTTCCCAAGAGCCTGAAGTGTGTAACCTCCCAGTTCTCCAGCGTTCTATTGCCGAGAGTGACCCATCGGTAACGAACTGCCATGGGATCGTTAGGATCGTAGTTCTCCTCGCGCTCGATCTCGTTCACCGGGATGGGGAAAGCACTGATGACACCATGCTCCGGTGACACGTCGTTATAGAGGAACATGTCACCGTACTTGACAAGATTTCTTACCCAGGACCTGAGGTTGAACTCCACATTGAGTGTGTTGTAGAAGAGGTCCTCAAGAATCTCTCTGATCTTCTCGTTATCCGAGTAGATGTGGAGGACTCGTCCCTTCTCGTCCTGTGCACATGTCTCGTCAGCATAGATGTCCAGGGCCGCCGCCAATTCAGGAGTGTATTCCATCTCAGCGAAATCTTGATAACGCATGAGACGCTCTGAAAGATTGTAGGCATTAGCCGTTATAGTGGCATATGTTGGCGCCATCGACTTCTGAAATAACAAAGCTCCACTGCTCTTTGTTTTATCTGCCACAGCAACAGTAGTATCGAGCGCCCTGATCTTTCTCTTGACAACAGGACCACTTCGAAATAGCTTTGTTAATTTCTGAAAGATGTTTTGGTCTTCTTTTTTCGCCATTTTATTCTCGCTGATCCATTAAGGGATCAGCCCTAAGTTTTTTTAAAATACAACAAAATTACTTCTGCGCTTTAAGAGTTACTTTTTGCGCTGAAGGTTTTGTTGCATCGACATATTGCATCGGAGAGGCAACAATTCTATTGAGAATCTGCTCTAGGCCATCAAGATTTCCTCCAAGCTCGGCCTTAGCTTTTTCGCTAGCGCTCTCCTTAAAAGACTCGATAGCTCCTAAAAGTTTGGTAGCAGCTCCCATAATCTTAGAGGCAGAGTCATGGTCTGCGCCTTCATTAAGAGACTCTATCTCTTCGCGAATTATTCTCTTAAGAGTATTTAGATTAATCTTTGACATGTTTCCTCTGATCAGATATGTTAAATAATAGATCTTCAGCCCTTTTAAACGAGCAATTTCTATTTATGAACTTAATCTTTAAAAACAACAACGACAAGCTATCTAAAAAGCCAAGAAAAGTCTGATACGTCGACGTGCTTTATGTCCTCGGGCTTTTTCGCTTTGTGTACATTTTCTGGTGTGAATCCCTGTATCTGGGCATTTGGGACAGGCCGCACTTGATTGACTCCGCCGGGCAGGTCATTCAAATTTCTATTTCCTACTGCTGTCGCTTTTAGCATTGCCATGGCCATTGCCATGCCCTGAGTATCTCCACCGCCCTCGCCTGCAGCGAGCCAAGTTCCAATAGCTAGACTCATGATAAGGTCGTCGTGGGCATCTTTGGAAGCCTGAGCTTTTGCACCATTCCAGATAAAGGCCTGCAATTGATCAAAAAGACGTTGAGAGTAAGTTTTTAGCCTTGAATTTCTTATTGATTCTTCAAGCTTTGTCAGTATCTGAGTCCTAGTCTTGGTCTGTGTCGAGAATCCAGGCACTGATTCTGGGTCTGAAGGCTTGTATCCAAACAAATCTCCCCCATTATTGTGATAGTACAAAGCAGGGTATCCTTCATCTCTAAGCTTGACACAAGTAAAGTATCCGAACGTGTTTTGTTCTGGGCATATCAAGGCATTGTTGTAACGCCTTCCATAAGTAGAAAGAAGCTCTGCAAGCCTATCGGGAGGTATTTTCCCCATGAATTCTGCACACACTTCGCACGATTCGTAGTCTATGACATGAAAAGTTGAATAGTCAGAAGCATCTCCTCTTGCGACATCTGCAGAAATTATATACTTGTGCCCTTGCTCTGGGTTCTTCCAGATCCAGACTCCATTCTGTGGCCCTTCTTTTAGATTTGGCGGTCTAATAAGACCTCGAAGTTTTTCAAACTCAGAAGGCTGTAGAAACGTGTCACCGGACGAAACGAAGTCACATAAAAACTCTTGCGCGATCTGACGCTTCGTGAGGTTTCTGGTCTCTTTGTTAAACCAATCTTGGTCGTGTTCTGGGTGGACGTCCCATGGGAGTCTTATAGGATTGAAGTCATTTGCACCAGTCTCGGCTTCTGTCCACAGCTTGTAGTACTGACCTCCCACGCCGTTTGGAGTGGACAGGATGATAGCAGAACCACCGGTTGAGAGTGTTGGATAAAGAGACGTCCAAATCTCATCGAAGTCTCTAATGAATGCTGCCTCGTCTACGATAAGTAGCGCTAATGCTTCAGAACGACCGGCGTCAGGAGATGTTGGAACAGCAGTTATTGTTGAGCCATTATCAAAACGAATTGACTGCTTTGTAGGTTCAAACTTAGTCAACAGAAGCCAAGGAGGAAGACCATCAAGCATGGTCTTTACTTTCTTGATGAAGTTAATTGCTGTGTTAAGCTTAGTTGCAATGACAAGAATGTTCTTGTCCTTTTTAAAAATTGCATACCAAACAACATAGGCAGCGGAGACCGTAGAAAGTCCCAACTGCCTAGACTTGAGAACAATGTTAAATCGATGCTGTTGAAACTGTTTTACACAATCGTTCTGGAAATCATATGTGTCGAAGGGGATAAGACCTCTCAGCTGATGCTGAATCTTGCAGTACTTCTTCATAAAGTACGTTGGATCTTTACCGCACTTTAGTATCTCTGCTACTACCGCCTGTCTTGAAGGAGTCGTTGTTGTCATGCAATCTCGAAAATTACCTTGCGTCTATAATACGCGGTACGCTTCGGATTGTGAACGTTAAATCCTATGATTTCAATAGAGTCAGTAGCACTCTCTTCTTTTAGCGTTATCGAATCACCAGTCAGTTCCTTGTAAATTTCTTTGACGGACTTGACGTGTTCTGCGATGACGTCCTGAGACTCCTCTGCACACTGTCTCTTCATCTTAATCATCTCTCCCTCAGAAACGAAGTTTGTGATGACCTTGTAGGAAGCAAGAAGCCTGCTGTCACCGAGGAAAGTAAACTTGACCGAGTATGATGCTGTCTTCGGTGTAGATGACCTGCCCCAGGTCGTGTCTATTGCTTGGCCGAGGGCGTTGATGTTGAGTGTCTTGGGCATATGGAAAGACTCCTGTAACCTTAAGTATGATCGATCTTATATTTATTCATTACTTCCTCAGAAGATGGTCGCCACCCTTGCATCCACTTTTCTTTGTTGGGGTACGCCCAAAATGTTGAACATGAATCACAGCATTCGAACTTTTCGTATGCTTCTTCATCCATTTCAGTTCTCATAATTTTCTCACACACCCCACAAAAAAGAGGAACAAATTTATCCCTTTCCTTGGGAATGATCACAAAAAAATTATCTCTGTCAGAAATGAGACGATTTCCTAAATAATTTTTCCAAGATGTCATAGAAATTCTATCCTTGAGTCTTTTTCTGACTTAGTAATTTCCAGAATATGATCTGCGCTGTCTTTGATTCCATCGACGTGAGTGATAACGATAACTGTCTTAAAATATTTCTTTAGAGAGGCTAAAAATCTACTACACGCTTCAACGCCTGCACTATCCAAAGTTCCAAATCCTTCATCGATTATAAAAAAGTCGGACTTAGGCAAAGAAGAAACGTTGATCATTGCAACTCTCAGAGCAATTGCAGAAATTGTTTTTTCCATGCCTGAGCAAAGCTCTATGATTCTTCTTGAATCACCGTAATTAATGTAAATCTCTAGTGAATCTGTGTCCTCATCAGATTCTAGCTCTATAGTAAAATCAACAATTCCTTGCAAGATTTTTGAAACCTCTGCATTGATAAGCGGAAGCTGTGATTTAGTGACAAGAAGAGGAATTCCTTTCTTAGAAAATGCATTTGCAATTAATTCATGCATTCTAACGCTTTGAAGTAGTAAATCTCTAGTCTTCTTCTCTTCTTCCAGTTTTTCAATGCTGGATTGTATTTTTCCGAGCTTGGCAGCAGCCTCTATCTTTTGAGTGTCATACAAGCTAGATAGTTGTGAAAGCTCAGTTATCTTATCTCTGATAGAGATGACCTCCTCTGCAACATCATTATCGAGTGAAAGTCGTAGATTCTCTAGCTTCTTCTTTGCCTCATCAAGCAATGTTTGACAAGAATCACAAGCTGTCTTGATCTTTGCTATCTCTGTCTCTTTCTTTGAAATTTCAAGTTTCATCTTGTCCGACAGCTGAGAAGCTTTTTCGTACTTCGATATTTTCTCAGCAATAGTATTGTCTTCGACGCTAGCAAGAGAGGCTCGTGCCTCCTCTAAGACGCTTAAAGCCTTTGAAACTTTTTTGATTTGATCAGGAAGATAATTCTTGTTAACGTGTGCGTCTTTTATGAACTTGCACGTTGGATAATTGTCTCCACAAGGAACTTCATCCAAAATGACTAAAGATTTCTTCTGCTGCGAAAGGATTGTCTCTTCTTTTTCATGAATATGTCTAAGCTCTGAAATTGCAGTCTGCAATTTGCGCTGTGTATCTTGACGATCCTTTAAGTCATTGACGTCTATTGAGTCGATAATCTGCTGAAGTGCATCGACCTTCTCCTGCAAGGAATGGATCTCTTGCTCGAGTGAGCTTATACTTCCAAGACAATCTTCAGCTTTTTTCTCCAAAGAAGTTACTCTTCTCTCCTGAGATACAACGTCTTCTTTTGTTATGGGAGTTGCATTGTGCTTTAAGAGTTCAGACTTCAAGAGAGTGAGAGACGTCTGATTCTCAGAAATCATGTCAGTAAGTCGATTTATTTTATCTTCATTTTCTTTGGCAAGCGCCTCATTAGAAGACTTCAATTCAGACCAGTTCCTGTCTGGGAAGTTTTTTAACTGTGATTTAACAGATGAAACTTCTTTCGAAGAAAGCTCATGCATTCTATCGAACACATCGAGGTCAAGAAACTTCGTAAGAATAGATCTTCTCTTTGTAGAGCCCTGAGAGAGAAAGATGTTAGTTTCTCCTTGAGCTGACAAAGACGTTATTAAAAAATCATCAGAAATTCCTAGAAGAGTTCTTATGGTCTTCTCTGTATCATTTCTTTGCTCTCCGCAGAGATCGTCCATGTCTTCTTCATCTTCTCTCATTCTAAAAAGATTTAGAGAAGTAGAAGCGCTGACAACACCTTTCTTATTAGTGTTCTTTGCCGTCTGCCTTTCAATCACGTAGGTGGAACCATTGTGATCAAGAATAGCTCTTGCTGAGCAATAGTCCTTTCTGACGTTGCAGATATTAATGTTCTTGATAGGACCTCTATCAGTCGCATTAAAGAGTGCGTACATTAATGTTCCAACAATGGATGATTTACCAGTTCTATTGGGACCAAAAATTCCGACTATGCCGTTCAATTTTTCAAAATTGATAACGTTGCTTTCTCCATAAGAAAAGAGATTGTCCCACTCAAGCCGTCGGAGTGACCACTTAGAATTGCGTGCATGATCTTCAGAAGTAGAAACTTGCTTAAGATAAGACTTTGCAGTATCACTGAGTGACTCCATCTCTTTTTCAGAGAGATTTAATTCAGAGTAATACTCTCTCAGAAGCTTAGTAATAACTTCGGAAGATCTAAGGTCTGTTTTTGCAACAGAGGTTGTGCTAGTCTTTACTATCTCAGTGTTAACCTGTGCATCGATCTTATAGGTTACTTCTGAGGCATTCATCTCTGTCTTAAGAGACTCAGAAAGTATATGAACTTCATCTTGTGTAAGAGAAACGTTAGATCTAATCCTAAATCTAGTGCCTTGAGGGCAAGCCTTGGCAAGGCCAAGCGTCTTGTCAAGCTTCCCTGCCCAGTCAATTGTAATAAAAGGCTTTGGATTCGGAAGAGGCCTATTTACGACAGACCAGTCAGAAGAATTATTTATTTCCCAAAGATAGTATCCGTGGTTTAATTCTTCGGCATAATTCTGCTGAATCGGGGTGCCAGGATAGCCTATCCACGGCTTTCCATCCCTGTAGCCAAGGAACTGCTGTTTGTGAATGTCACCCAGCATGCAAAAATCATAGTCTTTAAAAAAGTCTGTCGTTATTCTATCTTCTTCAATCTCCCAGCCAGTCTCAGAATAGGAACCCTTAACACCACCGTGAAAAGTCGCAATGTTAATATCTCCTTGAACGGGCTTAAGATCATCCCACCCGTCCTCGTCGAAGCATGAGAAAACGCACCAGTTATATCCTGGTGAGAAGTTATAAACTCCCGACTTCTTGTAGAGGAAAACACGCGGATTCTTCATCGCCTCCACGATGGGTGTGACAGCGTCTTGGCGGGACAGGTTCACGAGATTTCCATCGTGATTACCAAGGACCATGTGGACGGGTGCTACCTTCGCCATCTCCTCCAACCACCACGTGAGGAGCTCGATGTACTCAGGTGAGATTCCTGTCACCTTCGTGTGGAAGATGTCTCCACCGATGAAGATATGATCTACCTTCTGTGCCTTACAATCATCTATGAACGCCTTGAAGACTTGTCTGTACTCGTCGTGACGAGAAAGAGCCCTGATATGAATGTCGGCAGTATGAGCAATACGCATTAGGTTAATGATACCCCATGTGCAGAATAAGTTCAAATTCCAAGTGAAGAAGTACTAACAACCCTATTGAGCTTGATAAGAAAGTTATCGTTCCAGTCGAGATAGCGCGCCTCGGACAAGGCTATCTCGAACTCCGCACGAGACATGGAGCCAGGATCTCCCCAGGGGCGAACATCCACGATCTGGACATCCACATCGTACTCCTGGAGTTTCTTCGCTATCTTGGGAGTCTTCCTATCCCACATGTCTCCATCCAGTGCGAGGGCGACTGGTGTGTTGTTTAGGAGGATGCGATTGAAGAGTTCGTGGCGCTCATCCAGGTCAGAACCGAGGAGAGCTGTGGTGTTGTCCGGGCACTTGACGAGGTCGAAGGGACCCTCCACCAATGCCAATCTCTTCGTCCAGTCGATGTTGATCTCGTTGAAGATAATGGGGTTCTTGTCCACCTCAGGGTTGTCGTACTTGGGTCGTCTGTCCTTGTCGATCGCCCTCGCGGTGAAATAGTTGAGTTCACCTTTGAAGTTAAAGGATGGCATGATCACACGCCTCTTCCATCGGGGTTCGTTAGAAATGCCGAGCTTGAAGTACCACGCGTCCTTCTCGGTGAGACCTCGTCCGAAGAGGTATCGCCACATTGCCTTCACATCGGGATCGTTCTGATTGGAGAGTGGGAGGAGACAGAAGTCCTTTGGTAGCTCGAGACGCTGTTCCTCAACCTTCTCACCGGTGACCAGTTCGCCTGAACCACCATCGGCGATACCGAGGACCTCCTTGTACTTCGCTAGTTGTCCAGGCGTACCGTACTTGCGGATGAGAGGTACGAGATTCCTCGCCTTGAATCCACACACCCAGCAGTGACACCTGTCATCATCTGTCTTGATTGCCAGCTTCTTCTTCGTGACATCGGAGGGAGCACAGATGGGACACCGAACATCGAAGTTCTTTCCGTTTCCAGCGAGGTGACCCTTGCCGAAGACTGACTCGATGAACAGAAGTTTATCACTGATACTGAATACGGCCACAATACAACCGTATCACACCCAGGTTCACTTGTTCATTAGGCCAGCAGCACGAGCGATCACGTATGCATCAGTGGCATCTCTGCTCCACCCCACGATAGCACCTGACTTGGGGGTGAGGGGCCACTCCACGTGGGACAGGTCGTGTTCGCACATGTACTTGAAGACCTGCTCCTTGTGTGGCATGCCTGCCACGGATGTTTTTTGAAGTTTAACACCGCATAGTTTCCTGGCCGATGCTGCGGGTATGTAGGTGGGTTCTACACCGAGGACCTCGCGCCCGATGTAGGACACAATGCCGTTGAATCTCATTAATGTTGTTATCGTAGCGGCTGAGCTCATTCCCTTCGAGAATCCGAGGAGTGGTTCCTCCAAGGCGAAAGTTGTGATGGAAGGAAATCTGGTCTTGAGAAGAAGTAGTTCCTGTTTCACTCGATCGGCCTTGTCCCACAGCGTCACACACTTCTTGAACTCTATGCGGTCGAGATGTGAGATATTTCCACTGCCAGGATCAATAGTAGGATCTACTATGCACACACCCGTCACTGAGGTAGAAACGTCTAGCCCTAATATGAGATTCGCCATGGTCAGATTGTTACACCAGAATGAGTCCAGTAAAACTATCCTATAAAAGACCTAGTTCCTTCAATTGTATTTCTGTGACTATTCTATAGGTCATCCCGTGTTCAGCACACCACAGGAGAGCTGCAGCCATCTTCTTCTTAATAACAGCCTGTTCCAGCTTACGCTTCGGTTTCACTTCAATGAGTTCAGTTCGACCGTCCTTGTAACGAACGAGGAAGTCTGGGTAGTACTTACGCACCTTCTTTGTCCTCACGTTGGACACGTACTCGATCACCGTCTTCTCATAGGACCAGAACTCCACATCGGGATTCTCGTCCAGGTGTAACATGAGTTTGAATTCCCACCCAGATCGGAACTTACACTCACCAGCGATCGGAGAGGTATAGGTACCGCGGATATAGTGACCCTTCCTCTTCTTCTTTCTCTTCTTCTTGAGTGTAGCCATGGCTAAGCCTCAGTAATCGAAAGCTACCTTGAAGAGAACCTTGTCGCCTTCTCGCTTTATTATTGGTTGAGCGAGACGAGCTTTAGCAACAACATTCATGTTCTCATCATGGAAGTTGAGGCCGGAGATGTAAACAAAAGCTTCATCGTCTTTAGGGTTGCCTGAGGCCTTGAGATTTGAATAGTTCTCAATAAAGGATGGATTGGAAGAAGAATTCAACAACCCAGAACCGGCAACTATCTCATACTTCGAGGAGAAGATGTTATAGACACCCCTGAATGAAACTTCATACTCATTCTTACCAAAGAAGTAGAGATGTGGACTCTTGATGACAACAACCCCCTCATCATAAAAAATATTTCCAACAGAATTTTGCGTTGCGTGGGGAGTCAAAGAATCTGCTCTATAGAGATTTCCAAGAGAATCATCTTTCAAGGTTATCGAAACAGAGCCAAAAGATCCTGAGACTGCAGGATCTCTAATTTCAAAAGACCCAGGCATAATCCTTCTTCCATAATAAAGGTTGCTTATGTTGAATATGGTGACCTGGTTAGAAGAGGGGTCTAGTGTACGCTGATAGATGGTGAGAGGAACGTTCTTTTGAACTCCCTTGTTGAACAGAGTGTCGTCGGTTATAGAAGACAGAGATGCAGTAACAGCCGCTATGTAATTTGTGTAAGCTAGACCGGGTTCTAGGCCGGGTTTTTCAGGACTTGCCCCGTAGAGTTGTTCAACGTAGTCCTCAGGAGCATCTGAGTTTATTCCACCGCCGTCAAGAGAAGCTGTTGAAACTAAACTGTCCAAGTTGATGTAGCTAAAATCAGAAAACCCGCTTGCTGAGAATTTGTCTGTATAGCTCTCTCTAGAGAGTATTTCATAGTTTGGATCAAAATTTCCATCGTCGCAGGGAAGAACAGTAAGATTTCTTTTTGCTACATTTCCATCTTCATACAAGAAATAATTTGCCTCTTTTGCTTCTGACGTGTGGTCTATTGCAGAGGCTGTAAGATTTAGCAGTCTTGGAAATCTACCTGTTGAAAAGTCTTTAACGAAATTATCCAGATTAATGTAGTGTCCATTCACGCCGAATGCCATCGCCACATTGAAAGGATCATCTGTAGTGCCGTCAATTTCGAAGAACGGTGTCTGTAATATGCCACCGTGGCCGTTCACATATCTCTTTATTGTAGTGTTTTCAACGAAAAACGGAGGAAGGTAAAAGGCTATATTTTTACTTGTGGCGTCGTATCCAATCCCTCTAGATCCCGTTAGCTGAATTTCTGCATCAGAAATATAGTATCTTCTGAAAACAAGATCATGTATTTCAGCTTTTAAAGGATGAGCAAATTTATAGGAAACAGGTCCTCCATATTCTGGTTCTCCTGATTCGTTTGTTAGCTGGTCGACTCCGTCTCTTCTTGCATTTTCAGGATTGAAGAAGAGGCTCATTGCATCTACTCCTGAATTTGTTCCTTCGTAATAATTTCCAATACAAAGAACATCAGGGTTTAGAGAGTTAGAAAAAGAAGCAGGAAGAAGAGAAGCAGAGGGAATAACGAAGTTACCCCTATTGATTCCGTCTATAATGAACGAACCTGTTCCGTTATTTATAGAATTTGTTCCCCATCTAACAATGACATGGTGCCAATTGTTGTAGGAGAGAGAATTATCTGCGGATAGGAAGGTTAAGTTGTTAGGACAAGATCCAGGCAAAGCCTTAGAAGGAGAATAATCCGCGCTGTGACTCAACTGAAGCTGCAATCTAAATCCTTCCGGCAATCCATTAGGATCTTTCTTTGAGCCAGTTATCAGAGACAGACTGTAGCTAGAAGAGAGATGAAATATTGTTCCTGCTTTAAAGTGTCCTGCGTCGATGCCGTCTTCTTTGTACCTTGGATTTATGTAGAAATCAAAAGTAAATCCATCTTTAAAGACATAAGACCCAGATGTGAATCCTGTGGGAGAGACATTTTTGTCATCAGGCACGTTTGGATAGAGAAGAACAGAAGACGTTGGAACGAGTTGTGCAGTCCCGTCAAAAGCAGTAAAAAAATTCAAAGAATGATAGTTTGTATATGCCCAGTGACTTTGTGGATATTCAGCCCTGTAGTAAGGCATCAAAACATCTTTGATGTTATTTTTTATGAGTGTGTATTTCGTTAGTCTCGTGGTAGGAGTAAATCTCTCTATGTCAAGAACAGCAGCTTTTTTGCCGCTTGTCATCGACACAAGATCGAAGTAGCTATTTGCGACACCTTCTATGGACTGACCAAAAGATCTGTAAGTTCTCGCCTTATCAACAATCTTTTTTGAAGAGTTACTAAAATTAGTGTCCATAGCGACAGAAGCATCACTAAAAACAAAAGAAGACTCAGAGTCCTTCTCAATAGAAGAGAGTCTCGGAAAAACTTTTACAGAGCCTGTAACACCTTGTGTAGAGCTAGAAACATAAACTCTGCTAGGAGTAGTAACTAACGTAAAGTTCTCGACATCATTCTTAGTGACACGGATAACCGACATGATGGTCCACTAGAGTTACCACTAGAAGTCTAGTCGAACTCTAAAAGTAAGATCTCTTCCTGGATTTTTCTCGACGGGTCTGCTGAGCTTGGCGACAGCTAGAAGTCCGCCTGTATTGTCGTAAAGACCAATTGTCGTGATATACGTAAAAGGCTCTTGTGTATCTTCAGGTACAGAGGGATCATAAATTGTTAGTCTTCCCTGATAATCACCTGTCGTCTCTACGTAAGTAGGATTTGATGAATAGTTGAAGTCGTCGGGTAGAGCTCTGCAGAATATAAGAGAAGAGTTTATGTTAGTGACGTTCTGGAACGTCATGGCTGTCAGAGCTCCGCTTCCAAATCTTGAATAGCAGAAGTGGTCTACGATGTCATCTATGCTTCCCGATGTAACAAGATCAGGAATTACTTTTGCTTTCTTATCAGTCTCTGTTCCCCTGCCTCCGAGAGTAATTCTTCCAAGAGGATGCATTGCAGAAATGGTTCCAGAAACAAACTGAGAACCTGAAACTATCTTCGCAGCGTCAAGAACGACCATCCCTGAGTCATAATAAATAAGTCCAACTGCGTTAGAAGTGTTGGATGCGTTAACCAGGTATCCGTACTGACCGCCTACCTCAAAGTATCTTGAGTCTGAAGAGCCTATGTCAGTGAAGATTGCTGAGCCTGATGTTGAAGTAACATAAAGATTTGCAACTCCGTCGACGTCTGAACTTGGCGGAAGTGAAGGATCTGCACCAGTCCTGCTTACGTAAGAAGCAGACTGATAAAACCTCATTGCAAACGTCTCTCTTTTAATTTGGTCTCTTGCAAAGAGACGCTTAAATGCTATGAAAAGAGCAGCATCAATATCAGTTGTTGTGGTCGTGGTTGTCAAAGATGCGTCAATAGGCAACTTAAACATTGACTTTCTGTTACCAAGAAGAGACTGAGCAAACTGTCCATACACATCAGTCTTTTCTCTCATCATAAGCGAGCTGCTTGGATAGAGATATTTACCTGCCGTATCTTGCGCTGTAGATGTATAGCCAGCAATTCCGCTTGTATTGGAAGTTCCATCTCCTTTTACAGCGTCCACGGGAGCTAGTCCGAACGTGATGTCAAAAACAGGGTTTGCGGTCTGCAGTGTAAAGTCTTGATCATATACAGTCTGGAAGAGCGAAGAAGTCACACCGGGACCAATACCGCCTGTTACGAATACCTGATATTTCCTTCTAGACACCGAAGAACTAATGTCTTCTTGAAGAACGTCGATCAACTGGTTGAGAAAAGATCGAGTTGTCTTTTTGTCGGAAGCTAAAATCTCTTTTGTTGTTGCCATTTTAGTTTAATTCCATCTCAGATTAATGACGCTCTATATGTGACAGGAATATCAAGCGTGCAGCCGTGTCTCTCTCCTACGACTGTAATATAGCTGTTGATTTGTCTAACAGAAGAGTTAGTTGAAATTCTTTTTCCGTAGACTGAAAGCGTTGTGTTATCAATGTTTCTGGCTCTGACGTTGAAAGAAATTGTAGTTTGTGTGCTAGAAGAAGCAGTGAAAGTGTAGGTTGCGATCTTATTAGGATCACCTGCATTTACAAGGTTTCTTGCAATGTCTGGTTGTGTTAGACTGCCTCCAACCGGAGAATCTATGGTGAAAAATCTGTCAGAAACTTTTATCTTGTAAATTGTCTGTATCAATTCCGCAGGAACTGATGCTCCTGTCGTGTTGTTAAAATACAGATCTACTTTAACAGAAACTGAAGAGTTTTGAGTTTTCTCTAAAGATACAGTTGAGGTAGTAGTCTTAAGGACTGGGAGGTATATGGTGGAGATAGATGTTCCATCGTTTTCTCTACCTATGAGTCTATACTTGAGCGCGATTGAAGAATTGGTTAGCGCTTCAAAGATCGGTGTATTCTTCTCAATCTTTTCTTTCCCTACAGTTCTTCCATACTTCTTGACAATCCCGTAATCTACTTCATCATCTCCGAGAGAATAATGCGTAATGTTAAAAGCACTATTAGCTGTTGCAAGCCTTTGACGACCGTAATCTGTCAAGACTGCGTCCAGAATAATGTTGTTGGTGCTATGATCTAGATATCCCATGTTCCCTCAGGTTTGGTCTTCTACTGCTGTAATTATTCAAGGTCTTTTTTTTTAGCTTCAATTAGTTTTTAACAATCAAGAAGATTCAGTTAGCTTCTCAGGATCTTTTATGGATATTTTTACTGACTGTACTTTCTGATTGTCGAGATTGATGAATTGCAAAAGATAGTAGGAGTCTTTTTTGTCTGTTTGCGCTTCAACTACTTTATATGAAATATTTCTTTCATCCCTGACTTTAAGGTACTCGGGCGTAAAGTAAACGTCAAGCTTCTTAGAAGAGTCACCTGAGACGGAAATAACGTCTTTAAAAGCGTCCATCCTAAGATTCATGTTGGGGTATTGCCTAGGAGACCCAGTATCACAAATAACTTCTGAGACTATCTTGTTTTTATAAGGGTCGAAAGTAACCCTGTGCTGAGAAGAATAGTTGGATATCATTCCATGAGCATCGATGCTGCATATTGCGTAGATGTAGTCCGAAGATATGAAAAATTCTGGGTCGACTGTAAAGTCTTCATCGACGTGCATGTAAACAGGATTTTCTGATACTTTCACCAAGAATTTATTATCTTGTGACATTTGTCCCAAATTATTTGCATCTACGACTTCTCCTGTTTTATACCGAGTTGTTCCGCTACCAAAGTCTGTGTTGTCAAATCCGTACTGTGCAATTAGCTCAAAAGGTTCTCTTATCGTCTTTCTTCTAAAGACTTGAAATTGCTTTACATCTTTCTGAGGATTGACAGGCATGTCCCAGTGAATTTTCAAATTTCTTTTCACGTAATCAAAAACAAATCTAATATTATTGGGCTCAGGAGGCGGAGAATATTCATAGCATTCTACAGGAATTGAAACAGGTCTCGAGCTAACGTAGACAGTGGAAGAGTTAACAGAAGACCCGTCTGAATTGTAGGTAAGAAGCTTGACGCTTGAAACCACTCTAACGGTATATACGTAAGTGACTCCGTAAAGAACAGAAACATCTTCAAGGTTTGTTTTTTGAATATCTTCTATGTAGAAGGTTTTTTCTTTTTCAAATCCTTCTCTGGTCACTTTGTATCTATCAACAATGTATCCAATCAATTTTACGGGTTGTGTGATCCTTGATGTCGACGTATCAGTGTAGTCATTTTGTACTGGGACCAGGCTCAGTCCTTCTCTATTTTTAAATCCTTTCAGCGCTTCAGAGTGAGAAACTCTTAGAGCTTCTAGATTCGTGGAGTTCTTCTTTACTTTAGAATTTTTAAAGACGTCAGGTATTATTGTGTTGCTTATCTTCATCGACAAAGATACTGAGTCTGTTATTGATCTCAGAAGATCGTCTTCATCTACTTCAACTTTTCTTTCATCATAGACTCTTAGACCAAGAGAAGTCTTTGGGAAATCAGCCAGCTTAGCATAAGTTTCGGTTAGGTCTGCGGCAATTCTATTGACATTCAAGTTGTTAGTAGTCAAAGACGGAGATATTTCTTGTATCTGTACTTTTGACATCTTAAAGAGACTTTCATCATCTCTTCTAGAGAGTCTACTGTAGTTCTCAATATCAGAGGCTCCCTGTTCTATTATCTCAACATTAGAGAACGTGTGATTGATGTAACCGGGATTGAAAAAGTTGTCTTCAGATATTATCTTTTCGGCATTTTTCTCTATTGATAATCCTTTATTGCTTTGCTTTTCTAGGTCAAGTTTATCAATTTCAAGGTTAGAATTTTGAGGAGATGTCCATCTTATTGATACGTACCTCGGTACTTTAGTGAGGTTATTTACAGAATTTTCAGCTGACGGACTAATTCTTTCGTCTTTGGTGTAGAAGTTGTATACAAATTCTCCTCTATAATCGGTCACTTCAGGAACATTAACGTGATCAATTGAGGTAGAAGGATCTGAAACTTTATTCTTAGAATACTGGTATGACTTCCCGATGTCTGAGGCAGGTATTCCTGACTCTTCGTAAAGGTCTACTATGTTTTGACCTGGGCTTTCAATTCTTCTAACGTCTGAAATTATTGATCGGACCATTTTTAAGCCTCTTATTGCTGAGCATAGTCATAAGGTTCTATCGTGACAAAGTATTCGTCAAGAGTAACATCTCCGGGAGAAGTATCCCTGTGCTTGTAGGGAAAAGAGCTCTTTGATGTTCCTTGATCTCCTCCTACAAGCATTCCTAGATTTTTCAAAGACTCAAGCGTTGTCTTTGCAGAAACAGAATCGTCTACATAGAAATCATCTGGGTCGAAGATGACATTAAAGACTCTATCGAATTTTTTCATATAGCTCATTCTTCTCTTGATTGTCTCTACATTTGTAACAAATGTTTCGTTTTCAAAGTAAGAAAGAAGAGTGTTGTCCATGGGGATAACATAAGACTTAGTGTTTGCTGAGGTAGTAGAGCTTGCTAATTTCTCGTCTACGTTAGGAGACTTTACAGAAATATCAAAAGTTTCACCGCTTGTAGGATCTGTAAATCTTGCTTTTACTTGCTGCGAGATGTCTTGACCAAGCGACATCTTTTTTGCAAAATTAACATAAGATTTAAACTGTTCTTCTGAAGCAGTAGAAGAATCCTTTATGTTGGAAAAATTGTTATATCTGCTCTCGTCAAAGTGAATATCTGTAAACCACCTAAGATATTCTTCGGAAAGAAAACTAATGGAATGGTTGATGTATAGATGAAATTTTTCTTCATCTAGCAGTATGTTTCCGTAAATGTTTGAAGGAAATGCTTCAGTGAAATCTTTGTGAACAGAAATATTTCCGTTCGGGGAGACAAGCTTGCTTGGCATGTTAAGCAAGTTAAAATCGTCTTCAATAAATGAAGAATAATTCCAGTTGCTAATAACTCTTGTTGGAAATCTATTCATTTCAAACAAGTAGGTCTTGGGCAAATACACCACGTCTGGATGGAGTCTATCCAGCTTATACACTTTGATCTTGATAAGGCTTTGCTTTATTGCCTTCTCTCCCCCGGACGAAGATCTCAATATTGTTCTTAAATTTCTATTGAGCCTTGGAGGTATTCCTACTGACAATATCTTTTTATTGTTACCTTTCTCCTTTAAGAATTCAACTGACTTGAAGTAAGGAGAAAGCATCGTATAAGAGATTATGTCTGTTTCATTAATAGGTAAAAACTCAGTAAAACCTACAGGGAAATCTGTGAAAGAAGGAATTGACTTTAGCTTGCCTTCTAGATCATTAGATTCTTTTATCCTGTCTCCTATCTCGGACATAACGTAGCGAGAAAGCCTTATTTGCTCCTCAGAAAAAGAAAGATTCAGCAAAGAAACTTTTTGATTTTTGTCAAGATTGTCATCTGCATCGTAAAGACTCTTGATGCTAGCAATGTGCGACTCGAAATTATTCTTCAAGAACGTTCTAAAGAAATTAAGACTTGTACCCAGATCTAGCAAGTACTTTCTAAAGACTGCAACTTGCCTTATGATAGAGTCATCTTCTGACTTCAAAAAACTGATAGCATCAGAAAGTTTCTTAACGTACTTTTTTGGCTTGTGTCCAGTTTTTATGTATCTTGCATTGTAGATCTCATTGAGCTGATTCTTAGCGACAGGGCTGATTAGAAATCCAGTCTCTGATATTGTAATCGTCTTAAAAGACGAACTATATTCATATGAAGTGCTATAAGATCCCAGCAGGTTCTCAGGAGTCTGAGAAGAAATTACTCTCAATATCAGGTCAAAGTATCCAAAGATATAGCCGATCTTTGATATTCCAGAGTATCCCGTGTAATCTCCCGTAAAAAAGAAATTTACGTTAAGTAACTCTTTAAAAATAGAGATAATTTCAGACCATAATCCTTTGTCTGCATCTAACTGGAATATTCTACTACTGACCGACTGAACGTAAGTTATGAGAGCAGCTTTTTTCTCTCTAACAGCCTCTGTATCGTTAGAAGACTCCGCGTAAGTTCCTATGTCAGGTGAGTTTCCGACAGAAAAAGGAAATGTTCGTGCTTCTTTTGATGCAGCTATTATTTCTTGACCTGTCGTATTTACAGTTATTGATGAAAAATAAGAAGAAATTCTATTCTTTAGATCACTTATAGTCGATTCATTGCCAATAGAAGGATCTAATTGCTTTAATGCAACGTTTAAAAGCCAAAGAAAGAGTAGTGACTTTAGCTTATTTGAAGTTCTTTCATAATTTTTAGTTGGATAAACTGCAGCTTTACAGATAAGAGAGACTAACCTTATACCAATAGACTCACTGGTGGTTAGACCGAAACCTGTTCTCATATAAGAAGCATCTAGAGAATTTATTTCATCAGCAGAAGAGATGACCATGCATTTTTGGTACGTGGTTGCAACATTAGAAAATCTGTCAACAAGACTTTCAAGAGATACTAGGCCTTCATACTTTCTCCTGTAGTCTTCATTAACTCCAGAGACATTAGAGTTTCTTTGTATGTTGTAGCCTAAAATGTCAATGATTGTCTTGGTTGTATCGTGTGCTTCTTTTGTTTTTCCAATTAATTTGTCAAGACGAGAAATATCAAAAGACGTCCCGTCTTGAGTCGTTAAAGAGCTATCAATGTAATAGTTCGAACCAGGTGTAATACCTGATCCTTCGATCACGTTATTTTCAAAAGTTAAAACGTCGTAAGAGTCATCTCCTTGTGAGACAATCTCTTGAGAAAAAGAAGAAAGAGACTTTCCTTTTCCTGTCGGGTTTTTTGAAAATTCAAGAATAGACTTTGGAAATCTTCCAACAACGTAATCCCATAGCTGCAAGTTATCACCTACAGGTGAAGACCTGTATCCGAACTTGTACTCTATGTTAGATGAATTTTCCGGGTTTAGGATGTAAACTGAATAGATGGCTTCTTTAAAGACTGAGTTTGAAGCTATCGATATGTCTCTTCCTGAGTCTGAATATGAACCCAGCAAGTTGTTTAAAACTTTTGCTGTTAAGCTCTTTGACTTGATGTTGTTAGTTACGTTGATCTCAGAAAGATTGACGTATTTTTTATCGTCAAACCTAGACATCTCAGTAATATTGTCTTCTATCTTTTCGAATGAAGTAACTTCCTGTAGACTTGGAAGGTCTGAATAGGGATTTAACCATATTCTTTTTATTCCTTCAGGTTGATTTTCTATGTCTGAAAGCTCGAATGGATCACTGTCTGTTTTTGTATTTTTTCTATTAACTTTCGTAGAAGTTAAGTCTGGGCTGTGTGTCAAGAGAGATCTTTTTAACTCTACGAGAGACTGATTCCAGAGCTTTGACTCTGTAAATTTAGCTATGTTTTCTGAGCTGTAGCCTGCTCTCTTCAGTATCTCATACAGACTACCAATTGAATCTCTGGTGGCGAAGCTTGGTATTGAATAAGAGCTTAAGTCTAGTGCTTCAAGTGCTTTTGAAGTAGTGTTAGAAAGCTGATTTAGAAAAGAGTCTTCTTTTGAGATATAGAAAGACAGCTCTTCTTTGTTAGATTTGATAAATGACTTAGTATCAATGCTTTGAGAGAGAATATTGATGGCAGTCTTTGCATTAATGATCTTTGAATTTTCTTTTAAACTCAAAGCTTTTCCTTGATCACTTTTTTGATTACTGGAAAAGATAGGAATAAACTCGGACATCAGTATTACACTGGGTTCTGTCTCTACGATTCCCGTGTATTGAGAAAAAACTTTCTGATTTGAATTTGAAGGAGATGTTACCTCTAGATCAACGGAATCTTGAAAAAGATTTGGTATCTCTAACTGCTTGTGAAGTATTGGTGGTTTGATTGAAACTATGGGTAATTTATTAGCTACGCTACTTAAGCTAGAAGCAAATTCCTCTATTCTTGCAGAAGAAAATAAGCTCTGTGCATTCTGCTGATTAAAATTTGTCGAAGAATTGGCTTTCGAAGGTGTCGGAGAAGCACTCGTGACGGGGGTAGAATGAAGTGTAGTAGAAGGTATCTTCGATGCCGTTCCGCTAAACAATTTTGAAGATTTAATCATTTTTATTGCCCTGATGTTTCTCTTTAAAATTTCTTTATCAATTTATTTTGCATAATCGAAGAAAGCAACGACTTGTTCTTCTCTGCACTAAAGAGACCGTCTTTTACTTTTGAAACCGTGTCATTTGATAAAGAAGTGCCTGAGGTCGTCGCCTTAATTCTAGGTGTTATTCCTTCTGGAGAGATGTAAATTACATCTGAATAACCGGGAGAGTCTATGTCAAATTCCGACATGATCGGAACTATTATGTAGTACAAGGATCCAACATCATTCTCTGAAAGTTGATGATAGATGTAATTTTTGCAGGTTCTTCCAACAAAACTTCTTACACCATTTACTACTTTCATCACAATGAATGAATCAATCAAATCTTGTGAATTATTTTCAGATGTCCAGCTTAGCTTCACTGTATTGACATCCACCCTATCGAGATTTATTTGACTTATTGAAAAATATTGGGTAGAACCATCTGTTTGGTACTGTGCAGTTATTCCGAAAGGCTCTGAAGTAAAATTATCGTATGCATCCACGACAGGTGTTCCCTGTGTGTCATCGGCATATAGCTTCCCGAGCTTAACAACAGGCTGTTTCCATTTGTAAGGAAGATAAAACCATTCTCTTCCTTTCACGTCTATTCCTCTTGCAACAAATTTTTTGAAGATTTCTATAGGATTCTTCTTGTATGTGAAAACTTGATAGCTGTAAACATGCTGAGGATTTATGGGCTTTATGTTTGAAAGTATCTGAGTTTCTTGATTATCTTTGAAAGTTCCATCAGATACAAGCTCAAAAGTCTCCCTCTCAGAAGTATTTAAGTTTGTTCTTACAACCTCATGAAAAAATAAATTCGAATACTGCGGAATTCCCTTGTCTCCCTCTCCAAGAGGCGAGGATGAGTTAGTAGCAGGATTCAAATATTGATCATAAACTTCACCTAATTGATCCTTTAGAGTTTGAGTTATTTTTTCATTTTCAGACTTTGAAATGCTTGTCGACAAATCAAATGTAACTTCGTAAGACTCTCCTGAATTTTTCATAGAAGGATTGGACAATTTTACGTTTATTGATCCTTCTGAAAATGATCCGTGAGAATTTCTAAAAATAGCATAATTTGAAAAATTAGGCTTTTCTTCTTTCGTTTCATTAGAAAGACTGATTGCTATAACGTAATACTCGTATGTTCTTCCAATCTCTGTTGACTGGTCTGTGATAACAGCATTGACACCGGGTTTGTCAAATTTTATAGATTCAATAGCATAGAAAGAACCGTCAATGTTGTCGGTACAGTCTCTTCTATACAAAGTCAAAGAAATACAGTCATTTGGAATGTTAAGAACATCTATTTTTATCTGATTTTTCCCAAAGTGACTGGGTAATATCGTTAGATTTCCGATGCTTTTATGCCCAGAACCTACAACTATATTCGTAAAAACATTTGACTCTTTATTCTGAGAATCGGTTGGTATCACCCTGATAACTGAAAGTTTAGACTTAGCAAAAAATTTATACTCAGTTATCTTTTCGTTTTTTACCTCTCCCAGCTTCTGATAAGAACTAGCAGAACCTTGTTCATCTACTGATTTTATGTAAATATTGTATCCTTGAATTTTGCCAGGTACTTCTCTGTCAACTATTGTTAGAACGTGGATATTCTTATTTTGATAAGAAACTTTTAAGTCGGGAGGTGTTGAAATACATTCAAATGCTTCGACATGACTTGGTACAAACAAGTCTGTGGAGTAAGTTTCTTCAACTACATTAGATCCAATTCTATAAAGATCAAATCTTACTGTTAGATTTAGATTCTTATTTCCTTTTAAGATTGGAATTAATTGACTTACTTCTAAGTCTTCAACATTTTTTGTTGTAACTCTCTTGTCGTACCAAACCGCTGTTTCTTCAACTGTTCCCGGTGGAACGTCATTTAAATAATATTTTGCAATATCGAAGAAAAGAGCAGGTCTACCCTTTGATATTTCAGACATTCTTAGTCTGGGATTGTCAATAAGGGACTCAGACGTAAGACCTTTTATAGTGTCTTCAGTGACTGGCTGTGTTATGTCACAAAGCTCAGAATTAATTCTTCCAATGACAAAGAAAGGATTTATCCTTGAAGTATCTTGATCATTAACTGTGGAGGAATTTTCGTCTGCAACAAGTTCATTTCTGAGTTTTGAATCTCTGTTTCTTGCTTCCTGTATGTTTCTTTTATATGTGTCTGCATATAGTTCAACAAAACTGTATTTTTCAGTGAGGGCTTCACTCACAAGAGAAGAAATGGGAACGTTAGTCTGAGAAATAAACTGTTCTTTTTTCTGTATGTCTTTGACTAATTGCAATCCTGAATATAGCTTTTTAGTAACTTTGCTGGGTAGAGATGGAGAAGATAATGATTGATTAAGCCCAGATGTCATTCTGTTTTTCAATGAAACATTTGGTACTTTTTCCATCACTGAATTGGCAACACTAGAAAACATAGAAGAAGCAGAAGCTTCTTCAGTTTCTTTTCTTTTGACAGTTATTACTACTTTTTCATAATCTTCAGGATTTTTCCTTGTATTTGTAAGAGAAATTCTAAAGGAAAACTTGAAATTGAAAAATTCTTCGGTTTGTCCAACTATCTCTGCAAATGTATCATTATTGATCTTCAGAATAGAAGAAGATGTATCAAATACGGCAGGCTTTTGAAAAATTTTCATTTAACGACCTCGACCGACTTCCTGTCATCTCTTGAAAAAATCAGAGTAAACATGTTAACAAAACAAGTTGTCCCTCTGTTGTCCAAGAACGTCTTTCCTACAAAGAAGACTCTATTGTTATCAGGAGAACTTTCTTGCATATCATTTGAAATGTTTCCAAAATCAACGATGTCTAACTTGCTGACGTTGTTGCTTGTAACTTCAAAAAATTGCCCAATAATTCTGTTCTTCTTAGAAGTTACGTTAAAGTATACGGGTATTTGAGTCTCTTCATACGATTTAACTTCTTCCATAAGCTTAGAAAACGTAAGCTTCTTCTCATTGTCTCCCCAAGACGGGTAATTACCAAGAAAATAAGGAGATAAATTTTCTATCTTTGACTTGTCTGGTAGTAACGAGTCTGAAGTCTTGACAATCGGCGGGAGATACATAAAATTTTCTAAGTGGCTCATCTTGTTATCGTTAAAAAGAGAGTCAATAGAATTGAGTGTGGGAGGTGATTCTTTAAAAGATTTTAAAACTTTTGTAGAAGATCGAGAAAGATCAAAAGTCAAATCTTCCGTAGATAGAATGAATTGATCGTCTTCAAAAAGTCTATCGATGCTTGCTATCGTCTGTAAATCTAGGAAATTGTCCAATGATGAAGTTAAGATGCCCTTTATCTGTGTGGCAAAAGAAGCATTTTCAATTTCATCAACAAGTAATTTTCCACCAATTGCACCCTCTTCTATCAAGAGAGGAGAAGAAAGTGTACCTGTTGCAAAAATTTTTGTTCCAACAAAAGTGTCTAAGACATCAAGATAGACAGAATCATTTACAGCCCTGCAAGAAACATTTGGACCACCTATGTTCTTTAGACCATCAATCGCTCCTGAAATAGCAGTAGAAAATTCTTTTGGACCAACTCCTCCACGAGTTCCAACATAAGCTACGAAAGGTCCGCCCAGTGCGGGAGAAATAACTTGGTATGATCCGCCTTGAAGACTTGATCTGACTAAGATACTTCCTGTTATTCCCAGAGTATCTGAATAAATGAATCCTTTGTTGTCATCATTGACATTTTCAGATATTAAAGAAGTCTTTACTCTTCTTCCGTGATGGTATTGATAGGCAGTCAATCTTCCGTTGACTATGGAGCCTTCAGAGTATTCTGAAGGTATATTTCCTCCAAGATTGCTAACTTTAATGTCATGAGATCTGAAAGGTACTAGCTTACCTTCATCATTCGCTTCAAAAGTTATTTGGTCTTGGGGGAGATTGCAAGCTTCAAAATAAATTCTTCCTGTTGGATCTTGATGACCATCCATTAAATCAGGAACATAAGATACACCTGAATCTGTAAAAGTGACATAAGAAACCTCAAATGTTCCTTCTGCCATTTGTCGTCTACCTTCAGACGTAAGGATGGCATCAATTATTCTCGACTTGCTATCTAAAATTCCGCTCATTGCTCTTTAGGAAAATATGGCGAGACATCAATATCTAGCCACCTTTAGATCAAAGAATCTTAGATGCAAGTGTTGCCAGCTCACTTCTCTCTCCCTTCAAGAGGGTCACGTGCCCAGAAATATCATATTCTTTGAACTTCTCTACAGCGTGTGTGAGTCCGTTTGTGAATGTATCTACGTGGTTATTGTCAATCTGCTCAACGTCACCAGTAAGGACAATCTTCGTTCCCTCCCCGGCTCTCGTTACAATAGTCTTGAGCTCATGCATCGAGAGGTTCTGAGCCTCGTCTATGATGATAAAAGCGTTAGGAATAGAACGACCACGGATGAAGGTAATGGCCTCGACCTCGATGAGTCCCTTAGACTGCATGAGCTCAAGGAACGGGTCTTTACTGAGACCTGAAACACCGCTTCCTCCCATGAGTTCATCTGACTTCTTTCTTCCTCGAGATTGTCCCTTCTTTCCTGACTTACTGCTTAGAAGGTACTCTAGATTGTCTCTAATGGGAGCAATCCAGGGTTCCATCTTTTCTGCAAGAGTACCTGGAAGGAATCCAATGTCTCTACCTACAGGTTGGACGGGGCGTGAAACAATCAGTTTCTGATATGGTCCATCATTTCCCATTGCTTCGAGCTGCTCTAATCCGGCGGCAATAGCAAGAAGAGTCTTGCCGCAGCCAGCCTTTCCCGTAAGAGTCAAAAGCTTGATGCTAGGGTCCATCAGAAGCTCAATAGAGAATGTTTGCTCTTTGTTACGTGGTTTTACCCCAAAGACTTGATCTATTTTTCTGCAGTGGTGGAGCATATCTCCCTTAACACGACAGATTGCAGACTTAAGGGTATTTCCTTCTGAATCTACAGACTTGATCACGAGAATCTGGTTGGGGTACAACTTTTCTGAGGTTACGTTGTCTACGTGTATCGAATCTCTCGCGTAAAACATTTCCACTACTTCGTAGGGAACGACAAACACCTTGACTCCCGTGTAGAGATGCTCGGCTGAATCCGTAGCCCTGTTAGACAGATAATCCTGTGCCTCGATGCCAAGAGAAGAACACTTAACTCTAACGTTAATGTCCTTCGAAACCAGCACTGCATCAGGATGATCTTTTTTCATCATCAGAACGAATCCGATGATCATGTTATCAACAGAAGAACCAAGAACGAGCTCCGGCGGGAGAAGAGCGCTGTATCCCGTAGGCGAAGACATTACTCTAAGTGTTCCTCCGCACGGGAGAGAGACACCGTCTCTTAGAGATCCTGATTCGCTTATCTTGTCGAGAATTCTGTTTACTTCTCGAGCAGCTCTTCCGACCTCGTCAGATCTTCCCTTATGTTTATCCAGCTCTTCAAGAACAAGGATAGGAATTATTAAATCATTGTCTTGAAAGTTATTGAAGCAGTTTGGATCGCTTAGGAGGACGTTGGTGTCTAGGATGTAAGTTTTTTTCATGTGATTTAGAAGTTGACTTATACAAAAATCATTCCTTACTAAAATATCTTACACAAGATCCATGAGTAACAATCAACAAAAAATAAAGTTAAATGTGTTGCAAGATAATAAGTGCTACGAAGCAGTTGAAAAAAGCACATGTGCATGTGAAAGAAAGTCATGCAAACAGTGGATCGATTTCCCGCAAGGTAAAAATTGCACACTAATAACGACTCAAGCCGGACCTTTAACCCTAAGTGAAATAGGAAAGATCTACGGCCTGACGAGAATGCGTATTTGCCAGATAGAAAAGAACATCTATCAGAAGATTAGAAGTTTTATTCAGTGCTAACTGATTGGATCTTCTTCTTTTTTCTTCTTTGGGAAAGGCTTCTTCTTGCTGGAAGAAGTCTTCTCTTCAGATGCCAAAGGAGTTGTTTCAGTGTTTTCTTCTAGAGATTCAGGAATACTCTTTGCTGTCTCAGAAAGAATAAAATCTTCACTTGTCTTAACTGGGACATTTTCAGACTTTTCAGAAAGAAAGGCGGCAGGTTTTTCCACCGCCTTTCTTTTCTTTTTAGAATCCTCTCGAAGTTTTTTTGCTACAACTCTTCGAAGTAATTCAACATGTCTCATGTTACTTCTCTTGCTTCTCTGACTTTTCAGTTTCAAGTGTAAGCTTGACAAGTTCCTTAGACTTTGCCTGAAGCAATCGAAGTCCCTTGCGAGCTCTCACGCCCGCGGCTGCAACGCCCTTTGCGTTCTTAGCAACATCAGCCTCGAGGCTCTCCACGAGGGTCTTCAATTCATTCCACTTCGCTACGATTGGGTTATCACTCATTGGTTAATGTGACCTCCTGATTCAGGAATATATGGTGGCAAATAAAAAAGTAAACTACTTGACGAAGGATGACCTAAATTCCTGCGGGAACATGTGAAGATTGCGAGAATAGAATCGATCCCAGTCCGCGTCTAGAATGTAGGAAACCGCATGATCTTTCTCGTTTCGGATGGATCGACCGAAAGCCTGGATTACTGACTTCGCTGTGGTGTATGGGTACCACATTTTGTCTTTCTCCATTCGCTTCTTGATCACGAGGTCACCGAGGTATGGGAAGGGAACCTTGCACAGTATCTGAAACCGCGAGGCATCATCAGCGAGGTCGACGCCTTCCATCATCGAGGGAGACAGGAGTACAGTGGGTTCTGAAGAGTTCACGTGGAACTTAAGAATCTCATCGCGGTTGGCGGACTCGTGGGTGAGGAAACGATTTGTCTTCACGTTCTCCACGAGGTACTTCGCCACCTTGTAGTTCGCGGTGTGAATGATTCCCTTCTCATTCGGATGTTTATCGAGGATCATCTTGACCGCCTCCGCCATGACCGGTAGGGTCTTGTCGATTGAATCCTTTCCCATTGATCCTACGGGGATGTAGTGGGCAGGTCTGTTCTCCACTGGGAAGGGTGATCCTATGCGGAGGTAGGCCACTTCTGCAGGATCCAGTCCAATCGACTTACAGAATACTTCGTGGTCCACCACAGTGGCACTCATCATCAGGGTGCGGGCACCGGACTTGAGGAATACCTTCTGAGAGTACGGTCCTAGATCTACAGGCTTGAACTCGAACTTTCGAGCGCCTCTCCGGTTACCCTCCTGAGGATAAGCCACGTTCATGACCCAGTTAGTAGGGTTATACACCTCGATGAACTGATCGATCTTTCCCGTGTGTTTCTCCAGCATCTCGTACTGTTTAGAGAACTCGTTGTGGCCCTCAGAATCAGAAAGTTTCACGAGGTTCTTCTCAAGTTCACGAACGTACTTGTTTACTGCCTTGCGATAAGGTCCCTTCACCCATTCGAGGACGGCCTCTTGAGTATCTAGCTTGGGAATCTTACACTTGAGGATGTCACGAGCAAACTTCTCAGAGAAACTCACCTCGATGAATTTACCCAGTTCCGTTTCTGTGTTGTGGCACTCATCCACCACTAGGAGAGATCTAGGAGTCAACTTTCCGGCGTACGTGGTCTCCGCCAGAAAATAAGAGAAATTCGTGATGGAGATGGGACACTCGATAAAGTCCTGTTTTTCTAGGGAGTACGTGCACTCGTTCTTGCAGGTCTTCGCGAAGTCGGTTCCGGCAACCTGCTTGCCGAGCTTCTGTAGCAGGCGCTTAGACTCAGCGCAGGAGTTATCAGAGTAGTGCTTACACCGGTAGTTGGAGGAGGACTTGATGGTCCTGATGAGGTTCCTCCCTGACTGTGGCCCGAAGTCGTCCATGTACTGTTCCTGGAGTATCTTCTGTGTAGTGATCACGTAGGCTCCGGTGAGGGGCATTCCCTCCTCGTCCTTAACCACGGGAGCGTGGGCCTCCATGTAACGGGCAATACAGATACCGGTGGCAGATTTGCCCGTGCCGGTTCCCATCTCTAGTAGAACTGCTTTCTTACCCGACTCGTATGCATCGAGTGCGAACTCAATCGCCTTGCGTTGTTCAGGACGGATCCTGTCAAATGGAAAATACCTCACGTAGTCATGTTTAGGCATGTTGGCCCAACATTATACCACGTGAGGCATACTTTGCATTATATCAGTCACCAATGATCTTGTCGACAATACCAAGCTTAACAGCTTGGTCCGGAAGGAGGTAGAAGTCATGTCCAGACTTCATGATCTTTTCGATCTCAGTCTTTGAAGCCTTTGTTTCACGAACAATTGCATCAACCATCTGGTCCTGCATGCGCTTGTGCTCCTTAGACTCGTTAATGACCTCGAATACGTTACCTCCGACTCCTCCGGAGATGGGATGGATCATCACACGAGCATTACGTCCAATCATCCTCTTACCCTTAGCTCCAGTGGCGAGAAGTAGAACTCCTGCACTCATAACTTTGCCAAGAGCAATGGTATGGACTGGGCACGGGAGAAACTTAATAGTGTCATAGAGAGTAAACATCTCGTCCACTGATCCGCCGTACGTAGAGATAACTAGATGGATAGGCTTATGGTTTTGAGATGCTAAATGGAGTAACTGAGCTACCACGAGTGAGATCGATGCCTCATTGACATCTCCGTGGAGAACAACGAGGCGCTGCGAGTCTCCCATTGCTATCCCCATCGTAGTAGAGGACTCTTCGCTGTTATTCTTAGAAATTTTTGCTGAATTTGTTACAGATCTTCCCATCACTCGTCTCCTTCGCTTGCGCCGTAGATTCTGGAGATGAAAAGGTCTTTACCCTTAGTCTCCTTGACATAGCCTGTTAGTTCTTTCATTTCGTCCACGTTCTCTAGTTCAAGAGCCAAGTAGTAAATCACTAGCCATCTCTGGCGATCGTTTATGCCAAATTGGTTTATCTCTCTAACGATTTCGTGTGCTACTTTATTGTCAGCTGCGAGTTTTTCAGACTCGAGTTGTCCATATATTTCTGACATGCTTACTCCGATGGAACTGCTACTTCTTCTCGGGAAAATGACTCCACCTTGAAGAAGGTCTCACTCATGATCCTAACATACTTTCCTTGCTTTGTACCAGACTCTTCTTCTTGAGCTAGGATAACAAAGTTTCCCCATTCTTTATTTTCAAGTATAAACTGAGCAGATTCCCAGGTCGCAATATCAACATTATTTCTCTCTAGTATGTCTGCAAGGTTAGCAGGCAGAGAGAGTTTAATGTCTTCTATTTTAACGATGGATCCCATCGCTTCTTTTCCAGAAAGTATCTCAGAGGTACAAATGTCAACTACTTTGTGAATTATTCCACAGTTATTGCACTGAGAGTATTTAGGCTTGACAGAGTTATCATCAGAAATAACTGAAAATACGACAAATTGATGGGCAGGAGGATTTACAACCCCTTTAAATTGGGGGAGTACACACCTGCACTTGACAAGATGTCTTTGTCCTCTCATCAGAGATGCTTCTTGATAGTATTCTGATAGTAAGGAAGCGCCTTTTGGTATCCTTCATCAAGAGAAATATTTATAAGATTCAATAGCTTTTCAACCTGAGCAGGCTCTAAGTTGATCTCTTTATTTGCTACCAAAGAAACCAAATTTGAGTTAATTGAATCCTTGGCGCTCTCGATAAGAATCTTTGAATCTTTTGAAATTTTATCAATGCTGTTCATGATTTTTTTATACACAAGTAAGGTCTAAAGTAAAAGTTTTGCAGAATTTTCAAAATTATCCTGAAAAGATCTGTAAAAAAATTTTGAAGTCTCGTAAGGATCATATGTGTTGTTCATGACAGAAGAAATTATCCTTATGCCTTCATCGATCTGGCTTGACCTAGAATAGTAATTGATGTCATCTGGTATGCAGATGTCTACACAAGAAGAGGAAAGAGATCTTACTCTTTTGTACAGAAGAGAAGATATCTCAGGTCTTTCCTCTGCTGTTTTTCTTAGATTCCTGACGTGATTTTTTATAGAGGCTGTGTGAAAGTTAGATTTTGCTCTGACAGACAAATTTGAAAATGTACAGCTCTTCAATTCTCCGAGATCTTCTGGTTTGATTGTGGAGATTAGATTTCCTTTTGTAGTTGAAACTACGTCGTTTCCTGACGCAATTGCAACATCTACAAGGGTATTCACACTTTCTACGTCAAACGGACTTCTATACGGAAAAACAGAGAGTGTCTTTCTATCGTTATTTACCTTGATGGTATTTAGAACATCATTTGACATACCGCGAGATACCAAAAGGCATGTCCTTCCAGATTCAGAAAGATAGCTTAGCAGATGATGAATCTCAGAAATGCTTTCAATATAACCGTCTATGCAAGCAACTTTTACGTTGAAAGATTCTTGATTTTTAAGATTTAGCAAAGACGTTATGTCGAAATTGTAACCCTCTGAAAGCTCAACGTAAGAGTTACTTGTTGAAGACTTCTTCAACAAAATTCTAGTATTAGATGAAGACAAGTTCATTGCCTCTTCCAATAAGTCGACTACAACGTTCGAATAATTCCTATCTTTTAGAATTTTTATAACTGATTTTTTGTCTCTTGGTATTCTGTGGAGCGTTGGGTCTACAGAAAAACCACAAAACATCTTTAGAAATAAAGAACCGGAAAGCGGACACTTAGTTTCTGCTTGAAAAGCATAGCTCAAAAGACTGTCTAAGACAATTTTTGTAGATTTCTCTTTAGGATTTAGACAAGACAAGTGTTGAAAATTTCTTCTAGTTCGTATCTCTTTAGAGAGTAGATCTAAAGAAAGATTTACTTCTAAATTTTCTCTAACTATGTCTTTTACCTTCGACAAGGTTTCATCTTGAAGTAACACATCAAGATTCTAACAACTTATACTTGTTTTGGTCAATTAAATCTCTTTTGAGCCCAATCAAAAATAAAAGTAACTAGAGCTCCTCCCACAGCAACAAAGAGCCAGCGAAGTATTGACCAGGCTGCTTCTTTGCTCTTTGAAAGAGAATTAACAGAGTTCTCAAGAACAGCAATTTTTTTAGTTGCAATTTCCACTGCTCTGTCATCTCTCATATCGTCTCTTTCAGAGTGAATCTTCCAGACTTGAAGTTCTGTTATTTTTTGTTTAACGTCGTTTACTTCATTCGTATTGTTAAGTCTGTACTCTGAGAGTTTAGAAAAAATACCATCCTGAGGATCATAGATTGCTTCGTGTATCTTGTCAACCTTTGTAACCAGGTTACCTTGACTTTGTTCAATCTTGTCGATCTTAAATAAAAGAGTGTCAAATCCACCGTTCAGAGCTGCACTACTAGCAAGCTTTTTCTGAATCTCACTGAGAGTTTGCTTATGATTTGTAGAAGAACTGTTTGTAGATACAGGATTCTTCGCAGTTGATTTTTTCTTCATATACATTTCTCCCTGGGACAGTAATTTCTATCTCTGTTAAATAGAAATAAATTTAGAAATTTGAGAAATGAAATTATGAATTTTAAAGATCAGATCTTTATAAATCCAAATAAACTAATCAGAGATGATACAGAAGTAGTATTTGTAGCTGATCTATTTGAAGAAGATTACGCTGGTGGTGCAGAGATGACATCGGAAGCGATAATTCAAAGATCACCCTACAAGATTCAAAAGATCTACGCAAAAGATGTCAATCTTTCAGTATTGAATCAAGGACTTAAAAAGTTCTGGTTATTTGGTAACTTTTCTCAAATGAACCCAGAGCTAATTCCAAGCATCGTTGCAAATCTCAAATATTCTATTCTTGAGTACGACTACAAGTATTGTAAGTTTAGATCTCCCGAGAAACATCAGGTTTCTACAGGACTTCTTTGCGACTGTCACAATCAGATGAATGGAAAACTGATATCAGCTTTCTACTACGGCGCTCAGTCTATGTGGTGGATGTCAGAGAAGCAAAAAGAAAGATATCACACTCTTTTTCCTTTTCTTGCTGAAAAAGACAACATCGTTTTATCTTCTGTATTCTCCAGAAAAACTCTTGGAATTCTTAAACTTTTGAGAGAGACTATCAAAGAAGATGAACGTAATGGTTGGATTGTTTTGGGATCTCAGTCGTGGGTAAAAGGATTTGAGGCAGCAAAGACTTGGTGTGAAGAAAATAAGAAAAACTATGAAATAGTTTGGGATGTTCCTTATGAACAGCTCTTGGCAAAAATGGCTGCGGCAGAAGGATTTGTCTACTTGCCTTCAGGCGGAGACACATGTCCAAGAATGGTCATAGAAGCAAAACTTTTGGGATGCAAACTTCATATTAATGAAAACGTTCAGCACAAAGATGAAACATGGTTTGCAACAGATGATTTGGATTCGATCGAAGAGTACCTAAGTGTATCACCAGATCTTTTCTGGAAAGCGATAACTAAAATTATGAACAAGAAGCCTACGATTAGTGGTTACATCACTACTTATAACTGTGAAAAGCAGGGATACCCATACGAGCAATCTATCAAATCCATGCTTGGATTTTGTGACGAAGTTTGTGTTGTAGACGGCGGTAGCACTGACGGAACTCTAGAAAATCTCGAGAAGATCTCCAGACAAGATCCTCGTCTAAAAGTAAAAAAGGTACAAAGAGACTGGTCTCACCCAAGACATGCTGTTTTTGACGGTATGCAGAAGGCAGAAGCAAGATCTATGTGCACGTCTGAATTTTGCTGGCAGATGGACTCTGACGAAGTTGTTCACGAAGAAGATTATCAAAAGATTGTAGACCTCTGTAGCAAATTCCCCGCCAATGTAGAAATTCTTTCACTTCCAGTCATAGAATACTGGGGAGGACCAGAAAAGGTTCGAGCAGACATTCAGCCCTGGAAATGGAGACTGAGTAGAAATCTTCCTCATATCACGCACGGAATACCCTCACACTTGAGGAGAGAAGATAAACTAGGTGTTTATGCTTTGCAAGGTACCGATGGCTGTGACATGATTCACAAGGTAACCGGAGAAATTATCAATCATTTGACTTTTCATACGGAGGAGTCAGAAAGAGTAAGAATTGCTGCTGTCTCTGGAAATTTGGAGGCAATCTCTGTTTATCAAGACTGGTTCAACAGAGTTGTTGAAAATATACCTGGTGTTCATCACTATTCTTGGTATAACATGTCAAGAAAAATGAGACTCTATAGAGACTACTGGACACGTCATTGGAATTCTCTTTTTAATGGTTCTCTTGAAGACACATCTTCAACGAATATGATGTTTGACGTGCCTTGGTCAGAAGTCACCGAAGAAATGATAGAAGAAAGAGCAAAATTACTCACTGAAAAAACAGGCGGATGGATTTGGCATAGAAAGTGGGATGGTCGATCAACACCACACATTGTTGTAAAAAAGACGCAACCAAAGATAATGTCAAGCTAGAAAGTCTAAAAAGAAATGAAGATTATCGACATAAGAAAAAAGCTGATTGATCTAGGGACTTCTGTAGAGAATGTTGCTCTAGGAGATTTCGATATAATTGGAAGATTTACTGCTGAAAGAAGTAGAGGTCAAGAAAGTGAGCTCTATAGAAAAGTCGGTGCTTTCTATAGATCAAATTACGAGAGAGGAATTCTAATAAGCGAGCTTATCAAGAAATACAAGATAGAGTCAATGCTTGAGATAGGATTCGGAAGAGGATATTCAACTTTTTGCGCAGCAAAAGCTTTTAGCGATGCGGGAATAAAGGGAAGAATTGTAACGGTTGACCCTAACTTCGATGAGAATCACATAAGAAACTTACAGTCTGTATTCCCTTCAAGCTGGTTTGATTGCATTACTTTCATGAAGGGTACTTCCACTCAAGCACTCCCGCAAATCAATGAGAAATTTGATCTTGTCTATATCGATGGAGATCATTCGTATGAAGGGACTAAATTTGACTGGGAGATGACTAAGGACAAGTGGAACAAGTGCATATTGTTCGACGACTATCATATGCCCACAAAAAATGATCCCGGCATACAATGCAGAGATCTAATAGACAGTATTGAAGATGCTACAAAAGAGCTGATCATAATGGATAGAAGAATATTCTTCGACGACCGAAGAATACCGGACGATCAAGTCGATTATGGTCAAGTTTTGATGACAAAACCGGAGCTACTATGAAGTCTAACAACTTCGTTTTTGTAGCACCGATGTTCAATGCATCGGAAACTCTACCTAGAATGATGCACTCCTTGTATGGTCAGTCTTACGATAACTGGAGATTGGTACTAATAGATGATGTATCTAACAAGGATCATAGCGAAGCTGCAAAAGAAACAGTCAGAAAATTCGAAGAATTAAAACCAGGTAAAACAACAGCCATTTGGAACGACACTAAAGAATGGGAAGTCTCTAATGTTCTAAAAGGAATATCGATGTGTAATGATGAAGACATAGTCTGCAGAATAGATGCGGATGATTGGCTTACAGACTTAGACGGTCTTGCTATCATCAATTACACTTACGAGAACACAAAGTGTGACATTGCCTGGACTGCACATCGATGGAGTTTTTCAGATAAGAACATTAGCGGACCAATGTCAAATGATGCAGATCCTTATTCTCACCCGTGGGTATCAAGTCATCTAAAAACATTTAGAAAGAAACTTTTAAGAGACGTTAAGGACGAAAACTTTAGGGGCGAAGACGGAAATTACATAAGGCGAGCAGGTGATCAGGCAATTTATTTGCCCGCCTTAAGAAATTCTAGCAATAGAGTTTTTATTCCAAGAGTAATGTATCACTACACGATTAAAGACGTTCCTGAAACTTATCAGACTGATGATGCAAGGTTTCAAAGAGACGAAGCTGTCTTCCTAAGAAGCAGAGGCTACGTAGAATGAAAGTCTACATAAACAGAAAGCCTGTTGTTGGTCCATGGGGAGGTGGAAATATGTGGGTACAATCTATGTACAGCATTCTTCCAAGCCTTGGAATATCTCTTGTAGAGATATCGGAATCACCAGATGTTATTTTAATCGCAGGAATAGGCAGAGAAGGCAACTGTATATCAGCTGATGAAGCGATTAGATACAAAGAAATGTCAGCATCTCATGGAAGAAACGTAAGACTTGTCATGAGGGTAAACGAGAATGACGCAAGAAAATCTACTACAGGTGTAGATGATTCAATAAGAAGAATTGCAAGACATTGTGATCACGTAGTTTTCGTTTCCAGATGGCTATACGATTACTTTCAAGCAGAAAGCCTGGGTGAAAAAGCCTCCTATATCTACAACGGTGTCGACAGTCAAATCTATAGAGAATCACCAAAATTACAGAATGAAAAGATAAACATTGTGACACATCACTGGTCCGACAATGTTATGAAAGGATTTGACATCTATGATTTAATAGATGAGTGGACTTTAAAGAATCAGGACTTTACTTTCACATACATCGGCAGAGAAAGAGGAACTTTCAAGAATGCTAAAGTTGTAAAGCCTTTATTTGGAAAAGAGCTAGGAGAAGAACTTGGTAAATACGATGTTTATGTATCTGCTTCAAGATTTGATCCTGGTCCCAATCACATCATAGAATCTATATCTTGCGGATTACCAACTTATGTTCACAAAGATGGCGGTGGATGCGTGGAATTTGCAGGTCAAGATCACGTATACCAAGACGTCAATCAGCTATTAAACATCTTGTCAAGCAAATCATATTCTAAGAACACTTGTTGGCTACCTAAGAATTGGGAAGCTTGTGTAAAAAGTTTCTATGAAGTTTTAAAGAAAGTGAATTGAATGAAAAGCATACACGAAGCAGTTACTAAACTTTTAAATGATAGACTTCAAAGAAGGCTAGAGCAGAAATTTGATAAGTCTACGTGTATGGAAATTTATGGAGACATTTTTTACACCATATCTGAACTTGTCAAAGAGACACAAACTCCACTTAGCAATGAATCGGTCAATCTTCTTTCTCAGATGTATTATGACAGCGTAACAGTTAACGGAAACCAGGAGTTAGATCCCTCAATCTTCACGAAGCGAGCAACAACGACTGAAATACCGACAAAAGAGTTGGCTTTGTTGGCAACTATGATGAATGGAACGGTATTCGGTGATGTGTTCATTTCTGCTGTCAAGAGAAGATCATGAAAATACATCTAGACAATGTTAACTTAAGCTCTAGATCAGGTCCTAATTCATTTGCAAAAAGATTTTCTGAAAAAGTGATTGAGCTGGGTCATGAAATCACTTTTTCTGGTAAAGATGCTGATATTTCTCTGGTTTTTATAGAAAAATCAGGAAGACCGCTTGCACCGAAAGTAGTACAGCGGATAGATGGTATTTGGTTTGCTCCTAATCAATTTTATACCAACAACACGGGTATAAAATCAACATACCAGTCCGCTGATTACGTGGTATGGCAATCAGAATTTGATAAAAGTATGATTACTAAGTGGTGGGGGATTCCTAAGCTAGGATCAGTGATAAGGAATGGATGTCCACAGCCAAAAAGCTTTAGTCAAGAGACTGAAAATGCCATAAAAAATCTAAGAGAAAGACATGAAAAAATTTTTGTGTCTTCTGCTAACTGGCATCCTCAAAAAAGGTTAAAAAGCAATATAGAGCTTTTTAACTACATCAAGAATAACTTTCACAAGAATTCTTGTCTCGTGATAATGGGATCTTTAGATGGAAGACTTAATGAAAAAGACGTGTATGTTACAGGAAACATACCGCATGATGTCTGTATGCAAATATTCAAAGAATCAGACTGGATGATTCATCTTGGTTGGTTGGATCATTGCCCCAATACAGTTGTCGAAGCACTATCTGTAAGAACACCAGTCATATGCTCCGAAGACGGAGGCACAAAAGAACTTCTTGGAAGTTTTGGAATAGTCTTAAAAGAAAATATTCCTTACGAATATCAGCTTACGGATTACGATAATCCACCAGATTTAGACGTTACTCAGCTAAAATATCTTCCTGAAAAGAAAGACCTTACTTACGACATAGACGTCTCTATTGAATCTTGTGTCAACAAGTATCTAGACATATTTGAAAGACTATTGAAATGATCTACTACGTTTTTAAAGACTCTCAAAAAGATTACACGTGTAAATCAAGCGGATCAGATTTGATATCTACGTTTGAAAAAAACGGATGCATAGCACTTACTGAATCAAATTTTCTTAATAGCAATTTCAATCCATCAGATGAAGACGTAGTAGTCGTCTATATCTCAGTAGAATCTCAAAAGAGTCTAGAGAAACTTAAGTCTTTAAACTGTGTAAAAGTTTTACATTCAATAGACGAAAGCAAAAGTGATGCAATTCTGTACAGAACTCAGCTAAAATTTCTAGAAGAAGTAGGATCTAACACTATCATAAATGCTTATCCCTCTAAGAGAAATTTAGATTTCTTATCGTCTAAAGGGCTGGAAGTTATTACTCTACCGCTTTGTGGATCTAAAAGAATGGTAGACATATCAAACAAAGATATCGATGTGCTTGTTTCGGGCCAAATGGATGCGTCTTATTATCCAACAAGAACTAAGATTCTAAGTGCATTGAGCAAGTCGGATGTAAAATTTGCCTATCTACCTCACTCAGGTATGGAAGCTTCAAAAGCAACACACCAGTATCATGGAGAAAAATTTCTAGAACTGCTAGATAGATGCTGGCTGGGCGTAACTTGCAAAGCAGGAAATTTTAGAGACAGATTAGTTGCCAAATATGTTGAGTTTGGATTTTCGAAAGTTTTGCCCGTGGGAGATGTACCCACTTACATGGACAAGAGAATGTCAGAGAGTATGCTATCAATAGAAGAAAGCGACTCAGAAGAAAAAATAATAAGCAAAATAAAAGAATGTCTAAGCAACAAAGAAAGCCTCATCAGAAGAATAGAGACATATTCATCAGCAACTGAAGAGATCCATGACATGGAAGAAAATGTTAGAAGAGTTGTACATCTTCTGCAGAAGTTAAAGACGAATACAAAGTAGAAGATTGTTAATATAGTTACTTTTATGCCCAAAGTCTATGTTCTTCCACCAGGAGAGGGATGGATAGTTGATAGAATGGTCAAGGAGTGGACCGAAGACAATGCTGATATGTGTGTAGACAACCCACATAATGCAGATGTTATTTGGCTTTTAGCAGATTGGTGCTGGAGGAACGTTCCACCTTCCATTTTATCCACTAAGAAAGTAATAACGACAGTTCATCATATAGTTCCCGAAAAGTTTGGGGAAAAAGAAAAAGATGATTTCGCTTTAAGAGATAGCATTACTACTGTTTATCACGTCTATAATCAGTCTACTTTAGACTTCATAAGACCGCTTACTAGCAAACCAATACACCTGATACCCTACTGGGCTAATCAGAAAATTTGGAAAAAAACAGAAGATAGATTAAGCCTAAGAGTAAAATATAATTTACCTGCTGGCGCTTACCTGGTTGGATCTTTTCAAAGAGATACAGAAGGTCATGATTTAAAAAGCCCAAAGCTAGAAAAGGGACCTGATATTCTAGCTGACTACTTGGAGAAACTATTCCTTAAAAGGAAAGATTTGTTTGTAGTTTTAGCGGGCTGGAGAAGACAATACGTCATATCCCGCCTGGAGAAGGCAGGAATTCCTTATGCTTATTTTGAAAGACCACCCCACGACACAATAAATGACTTATATCAGTGTCTTGATCTATATCCAGTTACTGCAAGAACAGAGGGCGGACCTCAATCGTTAATAGAATGTGGCCTTCTTGATATTCCTGTAATATCAAGAAATGTCGGAATTGCAAGCCAAGTTTTACCTTTGGACTCAATAAACGACAACATATCTGAGGCAATACCAAACATACCGGATGTATCTTCCTGGAAATTGCCAGAAGGTTATGTTCAATATAGAAGATTAATTTCTAATTTGTGAGAAAAAATGAACGTATTAATTTTTCCAACAAGCGATCGTCTCGGCCTTGCGTCAGCTATTGCTCACTACAACAAGCTTGGACATAAAGTACACGTACCAAAGCATGGAACGCTAGGTCTGGACTGGTCTACAGGAGCACAGTGGCCAGCTCTTTTGTGTCTTGATCCTGACTCGGGAAAGAGAAATTTGGAGCTTCATGGTCTTCGTAAAGAAGGTGCTTTTTTTGGAGAAGATGCTTTCATAGAAGTGCAAAATATACCCACATCTAAAGATGTTCCATTAGTAAGAATTTGCTCTGAAGAAGAAATAGCAGACACAGAAATTAACATCTATCACACGTTACGTGGAGGCGAAAATCATCTACTTCACTACAAGAGCCTAATGGAGAAAAAGAAGGCTGTCTGGGTATCCTCAACGGTTAATGCCTGGGAAGACAAACCAGGAGGTCTATCGCCTAGAAACGTTGCAAAAATATTGCCTGCTCGCTATGAAAGTACAAAATATGAAAATTCTTTCAATATGTGGTGTCTAGACATAGAATATGACTTGTTTTCTCTCAGCAAAGAAGAACAAAATCGTCAAAAATGCTTTGCATCTTTTAATCATAATTTTCATGTTAGACAGCCCGATGACTACGATCTTTTTTGCAAGATGAACGAGATTTTATCAAAGAAAGGCATTCAAAAAGTTACCAATTACGGAGGCAACATAAGAGCGATGGGCGCTGATATTCGCTATAGCAACGGAGGCCCCGTAGGTAACTATGAAACGCTTTCTCCCATAGAGACAATTAAGAAATACAAGACTTTAACTGGAGTGGTACATTTTAAACAGACAGACTGGGGCGGTGGAGTATTCTTTCACTCACTTTTTAGTCATACTCCCGTAGTCACAACCAGGAGATACGTTGAGAAATCTAATTCTGGGAAGTATCTTGTTGACGGCGTAAATAGCATTCATATTAGCTCTCCAGAAGAAGCTGCAAATTCAATAGAAAGACTTCTAGATGAGAAAGAATTTTCAAAGCTTTCGGCAGGAATGAAAGACATGAAGAATAGTCTCATAAATGAAGCTTACTGGGAAGGATGGAGATCTTTCTTGGAGAAGGTGTCGTGAAAGAAGTACCAAAGAACACTCTTTTCGTATTGGTAACTTGCTCTCGAGATAAAATTCGAGATGAAATAGCTGAAAAAGTTGTCAATTCCATACAAGATCTACCAAAAGACAGAGTAATCGCTTTTGATAATTCTTCAGTTTACCAAAACACTAAAGAGAAATTAAAAAGCCTGACTAAAAATTCCTTCTTCTCTTCTACGAATTATGGATTTTGGACTGCAGTAGACTGGTGCTTGCAAAATTATGAGTCTATACTGAAAAGTAAGCTAGATTACGTCTATGTCATAGAGTCGGACGCAATACACTTCCCAGGATACGTAGAGTCAATCGTTGAATGCGAAAAATATTTAGAAAATAATGCCGACGTAGGATCCATTAGACTGCAAGAGTTTTCAGTAAAAGAAAAGCATCTATACGACAAAAACTTTCCCACGCAAGACTCAAGAAAATGGGCGTGGATGAGACAGTCAAACCATTTCACTAATCAGAAAGCTTACTTTGAGAGACCTGAAGGAAGCATCTACAGAACAAATTTGTCACCTCAAGTTTGTTCATTGAACAGAATAAGTTTTATGGAAAATGCTTTCTGTGAACTCAGAAAAATGGGAAAATTTACAGAAATTGACTTTCAAGAACAATACTTTAAGTTTTATAAAGAGTCAGCCGTATATGACGGAGGCATCTTTAACACAAAAGAATCTTTCGAGTCAGATACACTTACAGGCAGCTGGAGTGACAAGAACAAGCTTCAGCAACACGGATATAAAATGACTAGAGAAGACTCTATTCAGGCTGTTAACGAAGAAAATTTCGTGAACGTCGGATAGAAATAGTTTATACTTAGACAAAATGTCTGAGTCAAAAAACATTCTTATTTTTGGTGGTACTGGTTCTTTAGGGAAGACGCTTATAAAGAGATTTATGGCGGATAACAAAGTCTATGCTTACTCAAGAGATGAGGCCAAGCATTGGACTATAAGAAATGAACTTTCTACTGTTGAAGGTTTTAAAAATGTCAACTTTATTGTTGGCGACATTAGAGATAAACAAAGAGTAACTCAAGCTCTTCATCAAACCGATGCCGATATCGTAATTGTTGCTGCAGCATTAAAGCAAGTTGATACTTGTGAACTCTCTCCCAGAGAAAGCGTCCTTACAAATTTGCAAGGAACACAAAATGTTGTCGAGTCCGTTTATGAGCTTGAGAAACTTACAGGAAAGACTAGGACGCTTCTCTTTGTGAGTACTGACAAGGCATGCTCTCCAATAAATGTTTATGGAATGTGCAAGGCAGTCTCAGAAAGACTTGTAACGAGCATGTCTTTCGATACTCAAACAAAATCGAGATACATCGGAGTCCGATACGGAAATGTGCTTGAGTCAAGAGGAAGCATCATTCCACTATTCAAATACCAGTCAGAAAATCTACCGCATCTCACCGTAACTGACCCAGAGATGACTAGGTTTGTTATGACACTTGATGAGAGTGTTAACCTTATAGTCAGCGCAATCAACGGTGCAGAATCAGGTCAGATATTTGTTCCTCGACTTCCGTCAATGAGAATTGGAGATCTAGCTGAAATATTTTCAAAGAGATCTGGCAAACCTATAAAGGTGGTAGGACTAAGGCCTGGAGAGAAGATGCACGAAGCATTGATCAATGCTTCAGAATCCGTCAGATGTACCATCAAGGATGAGGTTATAGCAATCTCTTCTTCTCTGACGCCGGGAGATGAAAAGGCTTTTGAATATACGTCTGCTGACGATGTAATGACTGCTGAACAACTTGAAGACAAGCTAATGAAGCTCGGAATACTCGATATGGGTCTTGAAAAGTTTGAAGGTAGAACTATTGAAGAGATTGACGGAGCTAAGCAATGAAATCATATCCACTCTTTAAAGTTCATGTCGATGTAGAGAATGCAATCTCTTCAATAAGAGAAGTTCTTGAGTCTGGTTATATCAACGAAGGAATACAAGTCAAAAACTTCGAAGAAGCTCTAGGCAAAATTTTCGGAACAAACGTAGCATTGTTAAATAGCTGCACAAGTGCGATTACACTTTCTCTTAAGCTGTGCGGTGTTTCACACGGCGATGATGTAGTAACGACCCCCATGACTTGTGTTGCAACAAATACACCTGTTGTAACATCAGGTGCAAATATAGTTTGGACAGACATAGATCCCGAAACAGGCATGCCAGGCCCAGACCAGATCCTTAGCGCGATAACAGAAAAAACTAAGGCTGTCATTTACGTTGCGTGGGCAGGAAATCTAGGAAGAATCGAAGAAGTATATGAAGTCTGCAAGAGCAAAGGAATACCTTTGATCTTAGATGCAGCTCATTCTTTTAACGCAAAATATAAAGGCGTAGATCCTTCGCTGAATGTCGCAGACTATGTTTGCTATAGCTTGCAAGCTATAAAGCACGTCACGACCGGCGACGGTGGAATACTAACTTCAAGGCACGCTGATTCTTTTGCAAGAGCAAAATCACTTAAGTGGTTTGGTTTAGATAGGGACTCTAGCAAAGATGCAAAAGGAGACTGGAAAGGTCAGCAGTGGGACGTTGACATAATAGAAGCAGGTTACAAATTTAACATGAACAATTTGACGGCTGCTGTAGGAATCTCTCAATTGCCTCACGTTGCTAACATAATTGAGACACACAAGAGAAATTCTGCCTTGTATGATTCTCTCTTTTCAGGAACTTCTATTACGCCACTAGTTAGATCGAAGGATGAGGACACGGCAAGATGGGTCTATACCGTTAGAACACCTTTAAAGGAAAGTGATAAACTAAGCCTTATAGAAAAACTCAATTCATTCGGTATCAAGGCGGGTCTTGTGCATGTACCCAATGATGATTATACGTGCTTCTCAAAATTTAAAAAAGATCTACCGGGCGTAAGAGAATTTTCAAACACTCAATTTTCTTTGCCCTGCGGATGGTGGTTGTCAGAAGAAGACATAAAGGAAATATCCAGAATTGTTATTGATTCTTTGGGAGATTACCTGAAATGATAATAAACGTACATGCTACTGTCAGTAGTTTTTCAGTTCCCTTCTATGAATACATGAGGGAAAACTATTTGAATATGGCGACAAAGCATGCAATTTCTTTCTATTGCTATTGTCTTGACAACGAAAGCTATAATTCAGTATCAAATACTTCAACTCCCGTAAGAGTTCCTGACGGAAGTGGAACTACTGGTCATTGCAATGCTGTTAGAGTGGCATTGGGTAATTTTGAAAAAACAGACCCAGATTCAATCGATATTATTGCCGATACTGATACTGCAATGCTAGTAAAAGGCTGGGATGAGACAACAGTCGATATCTTGAAAAATGTCGGAGTTTTTGGAAGCTCTTACGAAAGAATAGGCGGAAGATGCTCTGGTTCTGGTACTGTACAGACATATAAAGACAAACCTTCATTTACATGGTTTGCTGCTTCGAAAAAATACAGTTTTTCTAGCATGGATGTAACTCCTGCAAAAGGAAACAATTTACAGATTTCAAATTCAGAGCTTTCAGAGCTTTACAACCTACCGGTTGGATATGAATTGCTAAGGGATACTGGCTGGCAGATACCCTCTTACTTAAATGATAATCAGATACCTTACAAGATACTAGTTCAAGAAAAGCCAACAGACAATGCAAAGGTTTTAAGAACTGGTGACAACTACCACGAGGAGTATCAGCTTGACGGTGTTCCTTTTTTGGCTCATCAAAGAGGATCTCTTTCTAAAGCATATAGACAGCACGAGCTATCTAAAAAGTTCTATAACTGCTTAGACGAGTACTTTAAAAATCTTGTGTAAGATAAGTGGTGATGAAAAACCAAAAATTGTCGCTAAGGGACGTAATTGACGAAGATCATCAGTGGCTAGTCGATCTTCACAATGATCCGTTAGTTCTGAGAAATTTAACACATCCCAATCCGATAGATCTCAACCAGCACATGTCTTGGTGGAGCAAAATACAGAAAGACGCTTCTCAAAAAAGGCAAATATTCTTGGTTGATGATCAAAGAGTAGGATTTGTAAAGTTCTACAGCATTGATCAAACAAACAAGAATTGTGTTCTCGGCGCAGACATACACAAAGACTTTCGAGGTATGGGATATGCAAAAGGAATGTGGTCCCTAATGTTAGATCTTTGTAAGAGCTGGGGGTTGCATAGAGTAAGCTTAACAACAGCAGAGTACAATCTCGTAGGACAAAAAGTCTATAGAGGGCTTGGATTTATAGAGGAAGGAAAGATGGTTTCCTCCTTGTATAGAGACGGCAAATTTTTTGATCAAATTTGTATGTATAAAATTTTGACATGAATTATCCACGCGTATTTTTTGGAACGATGCACAGCAATGAGTCTGAATTTGATCAATGCAAACTTATGGTATCATTGCAAAAAGACTTGCAAAGCCATCATCACCAGATAATCGAAGGATTGCAAGAGAAAGAAGCTCACAATGCGCTTTGGGCTTCCTGGGAATCTCAGAAAGAAAACTTTGACTTATTCGTAAAGATAGACGCAGATACTGTGCTAATGGACGAATATTCAATATCGCGAGTCTGGAAACTTTTTGAAGAAAACAAAAGAGTCACAGGTGTACAAATTCGTCTACACGACTATTTCACAGATAGCTTGATATCAGGTCTTAATTTCTTTTCACCTGTTGTGAAATTCAATACTAGCCCTGACCTCTATTGTGATAGAGTAGATACAAATCATGATGTCGTTCTAAAAGGAGACTGCGTTAAGCACCTAGAGCCAATAGGGTACCATTGCAAAAATCCATCTCTTGCGCAATCTTTTCATTATGGTCTTCACAGGATGCTGAAGAATCAAGTAGAAACCATGCGAAAGGTGTCAAAAGCTAAAAGAGAAGAGCAAAGAAAATTTGCTCTTTTAGGAGCATCTTTTGCCTTAAACAGTAAAAGCAAGTTTTTGTCTGGTGACAATAGTTCCTACAGCAACAGTGTGTTCATAGAGTCTTATGAAGAAGCACTGAATCTTTCGCCTGGTGATCAAGATATTCTTATAGCAAATTTAGAGAAGTCCTTATGAAGATTAACGTATTAGTCGATTCTATCGAATACGTCACGGGTAATTGTTATCAGCATCAAGTCATAAATACGTTAGCATCTAACTTTGAAGTTAGACTAATCACGATGCCTGAGATTCTATCAGGGTACACTGTCGACAAATCACCTGTTATTTCTTGTTTAAAGCTAAGAACACTGGACAGAAGCCTAGAGCATCTCAAGAGATGCCTTAATGAGAATCCCGTTATAGTTTATGAACAAGATCCGTGGGAATCATTTAAAGACGATTCACCTTACAAAGGCTCTTATCATAGAATTGCAAAGTCTCTAAATGTAAAAACATTTTTAAACACATCCAGCTGGTGGTCTTCTCATGTTAGATCAAATAACTTACCGTCTAGGTTTGTTAGAATGGGTGTTCTTTCTAGCTATTGTGAACACACGGCCTGGCAGAAGAAAGACATTGAAGTAGGATTTTGCGGACAAATTCATCCCTATAGAAAGAAATTTTTCGATCATCTTTCTAACAATGGAATTAATGTAAAAATTCTACCAACCTCTGGTTATTCAGGATACTTGAAGACGCTTTCAAGGATAAAAATTTTTGCTCATTGTGAAAAGGTCGACTGGGTAGTTGAGGGAGAAAAAATACCTGCCAACGCAATGTGGATAAAAGACATCGAAGCGTGTGCAAGAGGATGCATTAGCATAAGAGACTACGAACCAGAATACAATGCTTACGGTTCTGCTGAAGACATACCAGCAAAAATTGGATTTCAAGATTTTGATCATTCCGTAAAGACAATAAAAAGACTTCTAGAAGAAAGAAGTGACACAGTTGACACTGTCACCTATAGATCTGTAGAATACATTAGAGAAAATTTTAACTGGCTGGATATTGTTACAGCAATAAGAGAGAGCTATGTATGACTATGTGATAGTAGGATCCGGATTAACGGGCGCAACATTTGCGCATCTAGCAAAAGAGTCAGGCAAGTCCTGTCTAGTAATAGACAAGAGAGACCACATCGGTGGAAACTGTTATACCCAGAAAATTGAAGGAATAAACGTTCACGTTTACGGACCTCATATTTTTCACACATCGGATAAAAAAGTCTGGCAATTCATCAACAGATTTTCCGAATTCAATCATTATGTTAACAGACCAAAGGCAGTGTCTGGTGGTAGAATATTTTCTTTTCCTATAAACATGATGACTCTTTATCAGCTTTGGGGAGTTGAAACCCCAGACCAGGCAAAGAAGAAACTAAATGAAGTCACTGAAGAATATGTTAGGAAGTACCCAAATCCAAGAAATATGGAAGAGTGGGCACTCACGCAAGTGGGAAAAGACATCTATGAGATGTTCGTGCATGGATATACGACTAAGCAATGGAAAAGAGAGCCTAGTTCCCTTCCTGCAAGCATACTCAAGAGACTTCCCATCAGATTAACATGGGATGACAATTATTTCGAAGACTGCTATCAAGGAATTCCCAAGGATGGTTACACGAAGATTTTCGAAAACATGCTGGACGGGATTGAGGTCAAGCTCAGCGTAGACTTTTTCAAAGAAAAGTCTTCTCTAGAGAAGCTTGGAAAAAAGATTCTCTATACGGGTTGTGTCGACAGGCTGTATGACTACAAGTTTGGTCCTCTTGAATACAGAACTCTAAAGTTTGAAACAAGAATCGAAGATGTAGATGATTTCCAAGGAAATGCAATATTCAACTACTGCGATCTATCTGTTCCCTGGACTAGAAGAATAGAGCACAAACACTTTGAGTTCGCTAGCGGTAAAAAGTCTGTTATCACAACAGAAACACCTGCAGAGTGGACCAACGATTCAGTCCCTTATTACCCTATAAACGACAGTAACAATAATTCTGTATATGAAAAGTATGAATCTCTATCTAAGAAAGATTCAAAATACATCGTTGCAGGTAGACTTGGTAGATACAAGTATTATGATATGCATCAGGCGCTGGCCGCCGCGATAAAACTCTTTAACGATCAAACAAAGTGAACATGAAAAAGTCAATAGCAGTCATTGGGCAAGGTTTTGTGGGGGGATCACTCACAACAGTCTTTTCAGAGCATGGGTTTAGTGTCTTTACGTACGACAAAGCGGGTAAGACTGCCGTGGGGGCAAATGACTACAGACCAAGCTCTACTAAGAGTCTTGTTGAATTTGCTGAATCTGTTGAGGGTTTCTCAGGAGTATACTTTGTCTGTCTTCCAACACCCATGTTCGAAGATGGTTCTGCAGACCTGAGCATCGTAGAAAGTGTTCTGGAAGAACTCTCTCAGATTCCAGGTGAAAGAATCGCAGTAGTCAAATCAACAGTACCGCCAGGCTCAACAGAGAGATGGAACGAGAAATACAGCGAGAAGGGACTGCACATCGTTTTCAACCCAGAGTTTTTAACTGAGGCAAACGCGCTTGATGACATGAGAAACCAGAACAGAATTGTTTTAGGTGGCCCTCGCCCATGGATTAACGCTGTAAAGCAGGTATTTCAGACGGCATTTCCAAAAGTTCCAATCATAAAAACGTCTTCTACCACTGCTGAGATGGTAAAGTATCTGACCAATAATTTTCTTACAGTTAAGGTTGCATTTGCTAACGAGATTGCTCAGATATGTGAAGCTCTCGATAAGTCAGGACTTAACGTAGACTATGATAAAGTCGTGGAATATGCAAAGTATGACAAGCGCCTAGGAGAAAGTCACTGGAACGTACCGGGTCCCGATGGATCAAGAGGCTACGGAGGACACTGCTTTCCAAAAGACGTAAATGCAATGATAGACGTTGCAAAGAAGAACAATGTCGATCCTAAAGTTTTGAAAGCAGCATGGGAGAAAAATCTAGAAGTAAGATCTCCTGAACAAAGAGACTGGGAGAAGATGTCGGGAAGAGCTGTCAGTCGAAAGAACACTTGAACTATGTGAATCTGACATGTTAGTATCACATTAACATGTCAGACACAACAGGTTTTCAATCACTTCCTACAGGGAAGCCTCATGTTTCATTCTCAGAGGTAAAAACGTGGAAGGATTGTTCGTATAGACACCACCTATACCACGTAAAAAAAGTAGATCTATCAAAGCCTTCGCCCGTTCTTGTGTTTGGAACTTCGGTTCATGCTTCATGTGAGAAGTATCTGCTTACACGCGAGATGGATGTAAAACTGTGTCACGACTCGCTAGAACAGGCTTGGAAGAAGCACGAAGGGCAAGAAGAATTCTCAGAAAAAGCCTTAAGGATTGCAAAGGCAGAGTCTGAAGTAATTCTCTCAGAGGTGCCTGCATTCTTAGACAAGGAATTCCCTGAGTGGACCGTGGTGGATGCAGAACACGCGCTATATGAGTCAGTTGAAGGTCATCCACACGCCTTTAAAGGCTTTATTGACGGTGTAATCAAGTGCAAAGGTAAGCGAGGAGAAGATTTGTACTGGATTATTGACTGGAAGACGTCGGCTAATGGCTGGCGTAGAGAAAAGCGGTCTGATGAGATGATTAAGGCTCAGCTTGCTCTTTACAAGAACTATTGGCATCAGAAGAATCCTCAAGTTCCTCTCAAAGACATTAGATGTGCCTTCGCAATTCTTAAGAAATCTGCAAAAGCAGGACAGCATTGTGAGCTTTTTTCAGTGTCTCTCGGGGAAGTTCCGATTAAGAAGTCTCTTAAGGTTGTAAGCAACATGATTACTTCTGTTAAGCGTGGAATTGCTCTTAAGAATCGTGATTCTTGTACTTACTGTGAGTATAAAGGCACAGAGCACTGCACTTAACTAAACTTTTGTTACAACTTTTTATTTTTGCGTAATATAGGGACAATGCAGAATCAAAAGAAGACTATTTTATTTTTGTCTGATCATCCCCTGTCGACTTCAGGTGTAGGAACTCAGGCAAGATGGCTAATAAGTGGTTTAATCAATACGGGTAAGTACAGCTTTAAGTGTTTTGGAGGCGCTATTAGGCACGACAACTACGAAACTGTAGTTGTCAATCCAGATTTTGTCATTAAGCCCACTAATGGCTTTGGTGATAAGGCACTTTTGAGAAAGACTCTTGCACAAGTTCGACCAGATGCTGTTTTTCTCTTCACTGATCCAAGGTTTTTCATCTGGACATGGGAGATGTCAGATGAAATACACCAAATATGTCCCATAGTCTATTGGCATCTTTGGGATAATCCGCCTTGGCCTGCATTCAATAGTCCTCTTTATGAGTCGACTGATCTCATAAACTGCATTAATTACCCGACCTATGAGATGGTGAAGGAACGGTTCCCGGAAAAGACGAATTACATACCGCATGCAGTACCGGAAGACCTGTTTTGTCCCCTTCCGAAGGAAGAATCTCAGAAATTTAAGATTGCGCTTCTCGGGAAAGACAGATCCGACCATTTCACGTGCCTCTATGTCTCGAGGAATGCAAGACGCAAGATGATAAGCGACATTCTTGTCTCTTGGAAGGATTTCGTAGAAGAGCTTCAGGCAAAGCATGGTCACAAAAAAGCAACACTGGTGTTGCATACTGACCCTATGGATCAAGAAGGAACTAACTTACATCAAGTCATAGATCTCCTCAACCTTAGGGAGAACATAGTCTTTTCTAAGGATAGAATAGGATTTAATGAGATGCGGTCTCTTTACAATATGTGTGACACAATTGTAAATAGAAGCTGTAATGAAGGATTTGGTCTTCCTACCCTTGAAATGATGATGTGTGGAAAGCCAATCATAGCACTGAAGACTGGTGGTCTAACACGCCAAGTAGAAGACCCAGTAACAGGTGAGCAATTTGGCGTAGGAATGGACCCAGAGGTTAGGACCATGGTTGGAAATCACATGGTTCCTTACATCTATGAAGATTTTGTCTCTCACAAGACTGTAACAAATGCATTTATGAAAATGTATGAGATGGGTCCTGAAGCTAGAGAAGAGCTGGGTAAAAAAGCTATGGAAAGAGCCAAGAAAGAATATAACCTGAAAGACGTAGTATCAGACTGGGATAGAACTTTAACAGACACAATTGAAAAGTGGAATGCTAAGATCGATACTAAGTGGAAGGTGTCTGAGATATGAATCTTTTCGATTTAACAGGTGGTTTAAAAAAGAAGAAAATTCTAATCAGGGGACCCGTCTTAACACAGTCAGGCTATGGCGTTCACGCTCGTCAAATAGCAAAGTGGCTCCTTGATAGAGACGATCTGGACGTCGATGTGCAGGCTTTGCCTTGGGGAGATACCCCGTGGTTAATTGATAGAAATCTATATGACGGTTTTATTGGAAGAATTATGGAAAAAACCACAGATCCTTCTGGTAGACACTATGATGCAACTATTCAAATACAACTGCCCAATGAATGGGACACGAGTTTCTCCAAAGTCAACATAGGAGTTACGGCGTCTGTAGAGACAGACAAGTGCAATCCAGAATGGATTGCGGATTGCAACAGAATGAGTCTAGTCATAGTTCCTTCACAGCACTCGAAGAGCAGCCTGACATCGACGGGAAATGTAACAACACCAATAAAAGTAGTGCCAGAATCTTACACTGAGGCAATAACAAAAAATGTAAAGACCAAAGTAGATGATCTTGAATTTTCTACTAATTTCAATTTTTTGATCTTTGGACAAATAACGGGAAACAACCCGGAGAATGAAAGAAAAAACATCTTCTATACAGTCAAGTGGCTCTGTGAGGCATTTGAAAAAGACAAGGACGTAGGAATTGTCGTTAAGACTAATTCTGGAAGAAATACCTGTATAGACAGAAAGCTAGTGCAGCAAACTTTTGAAAGTCTGGTGAAAGAGGTAAGAAGAGGAATTAGCCCAAGAGTTCATCTTTTACATGGAGATCTATCTGATGAGGAAGTTTCTTCCCTTTACAGACATCCGCAGATCAAAGCCTTAGTTTCCCTTACTAAGGGTGAGGGATATGGATTACCAATTCTTGAGGCTGCAGCATCATCTCTTCCTGTCATTGCAACAAATTGGTCAGGACACAAGGATTTCTTGTCTCATGGAAAGTTTATCGAAGTAGACTACAAGTTGAGCGAAATTCACAGCACAAGAGTCGATAACAGAATCTTCATGAGAGGAAGTAAGTGGGCAATTGCACAAGAAGACGACTTCAAGAGAAAGATTCTTAAGTTTAGGTCTGCATCTTCCATTCCAAAAGAATGGGCAAAAGACTTAAGTTTAAAAATTCAAGAGAAATACTCCATAGAGGCTGTAAAATCGCTGTATGAAGAAGCAACAAAAGACTTGATATGATCATTGAGTTTCTTTCAATTTTATCAATTTCACTTACGGCAATTCTCGCCGTAAGTCTTAAAAAGAACCTAGAGTTTATGGACAAATTTGATGAAATTCAAGAAACAATTCAGAATTCTCTAGAGATCCTAGAGATACAAAAGCAAAAAATTGATCAAAAGTCACGCCTAGAAGTTTTTTCAGACGAACCAGTTGTAAGAAATCTAATAAAAGACATCGTTGAATCAAAAAATGCAGTTATCAATGTGGCAAAGATACTCGATGATTCGCTAGATACAGAAACAAATGAAAGCAAAGAAGCAGAAGAATGAAAACAAATGTTTCAAAAAAGAGAAGGGAGAAAAAGAATAAGAAAATCTCCGAAGAAAATACGTCAGAGTTGTCTCAAAAGAAAGACACCAAAGAGGAGAAAGACAAGCTAAAACTCTATTTCAACTCAGACACACAAGATGCAATAGTAGCATACCAGTCTGAATTTTCAAAAAAAGAAAAAGACAAGCTGTACGTAGAAAAAATTCTTCCTGCTTTTAAGAAACTTGTTGAAAACTTAATAAACATTCATAAGTTCACGGGAATGCATGACACATATGAAGAGCTAAAAAACGATTGTGTCAATTTTCTCTTTGAAACAATTCATAAGTTCGATGCTTCTCGTGGAACAAACGCTTTCTCTTACTTTAACGTAGTTGCTAAAAATTGGCTTATCATTAAGACAAAGCAAAAGTCTCAAAGAACCAAGAAGAGTGTGAGTCTTGACGATCCACAGTCTCTTACTACGCATGAGTCTCTAATCATAGAAGAGCACAATACCATTGAGGCAAATGATTTTTTTCTTGAACCAAGTAGCACAGTCGAAAGCACTGTAGGGCTTCTCTACGAGATAAGGTCAAGAGTTAAAACAGAAAATGAATTGACTTGCATAAATGCAATAATTACAATTTTTGAGAATATTGACGAAATAGATCTTCTTAACAAGAGTGCTGTCCTCCTGTATATGAGAGAGCTTTCAGGGCTTTCTCCAAAGCAATTAACGACTGCAATGCAATCTATAAAGAGAAGATATAAAAAATCAAGATTCGACTTCAGGGACTTGTAAGTCTACGGAGGAGCTATGAAGAAAATGACCCTGGAAGAGAAAATTAAAGATTTTTCAGACCTATTGCAACAGATAGATGGCGTCACAGATAAGAAAAAGCGACTCTGGAAAGAGATTTATGAGAACGCTGTAACTGATCGTCAAAATGCATATGTTTTGTTCACTACTCTGGTCGAGATGGTACAAGACAAGAGTACAGAGCATGCCATACACGGAAAGACAATGGCGACTTATATCGAAAGAATGAGCAGAGCAAACGATCAAATAATAAAGCTTGCGGAATTGGTATCTAAGTCGGAGCAAAAGCAAGAAGAAGACATAGACCCAGAAGAAATGTTTAAAAAGATAGGTTCTTAGTAATGACGCTTAAGTCTTCGACAAAAACTAAATTTTCTGACAATCTTAGGGAGATAGCCGAGGGAAGGTTTGACACAGAGAATTACGTACCCCCTACGCATCAATCTTCGACTTTTGTTAGAATGATTGTCCTAGATGTAATCTCTGATCCCAACACAGATCTAAAGAGCGAAGACAAAAAGGTTTCTTGGCAGTCAATGGGCATCTCAAATATGAGATACGCAGATTCACTTCCAAGAAATACAATAATAGCAAAGAGGGTTGGAGAAGATGTCGACCCCATGTTTGTCTTCCCGTTTTTTCCATCGCATCTATCAATGCCTTGCAAACCAGGAGAATGCATGTGGGTCATGTTTGAAAACCCAAATGCGTCAGAAGCAGACATGGCATTTTGGTTTTGCAGGATAGTAGAGCCTCACTTTACTGATGACATTAATCACACTCACATTGGCAATTCTTTTGAGATATCAAATTCTCTTACTAAGGTAGAGAGGGTAGAAAAAGAAAAGAAGGGAGAGTCATTTCCTTCCACGTGGAGTGAATTAAGAAATGGTCCAGTGATAAGTGTAGAGGGTGAAAGAAGAACAGCAACTAGTAACATTTTTCTCAGAGGAGAAAAAGAAGACGTCTTTGAAAAGATAATAACGGAATCAAATGCATCGAAATTGATGTCTTATAGCGCTGTGCCTCGCTTCAGGAAAAGACCTGGTGATGTAGTTTTAGAAGGTACAAATAACACGCTTGTCGTTCTTGGAACAGACAGACTGGGACCGATTGAAAAAACAAAATTTGACAATGGTTCCATAGACATAGTAGCAGGAAGAGGACAAACTCCCGAGACTTCAGGTAAGGTAACTTCAACTACAAGCATAATTGATAAAGAACGGAAAGAAATAAAGAAAGAGCTTGATAAGTCGTTTGAGAGTCTACAGCCCAACGAAGGTGATCCTGACTTAACGAATGACAGAAGCAGAATCTTAGTCTCACAGAGAACTTCTGTTGATCAAAATTTTCAAGTAAAAAATTACAACGATCAATTTAAGAAGCCTGAAGTTAAAGACTCTTCGACAGGAGACGCTGCGATTGTCATCAAGTCTGACAAGATTAGAATGATAGCAAGATCTGACGTAGAGATTCTTGTAACTGGATTTGAGAGCGGTACTGCTCCTGACAAAAATGAAAGAAAAGATGAAAGCAAGGACTTAAAGAAGTGGTCTTCTATTGTCATTAAGTCAAATGGAGACATTGTCTTTACTCCGTCTGAAAAGGGTGTTATCAAGCTTGGCGGAGACGATGCAGATTTAGCTGTATTGTGCGAATCAGCGAATCCTGGATATGAAATAACAGGAGAAGTAAAAGGCACTCCCATAATCGACACGATGGGAGGGATTCAAGGTACTTCCCCCAGCGGACTTCTTAAGGGTGGAACAGGTCTGGGAACTTTTGCAAAAAAAGTTCTTATGAAGTAGTCTTGTCTCATAAAAACTTCATACGTCAAGGAGATCTGATTGATAGTTAAGTCCTATGGCGTCGTATAGCTTTAAAAGCGCAGGAAAAACAAAAGAACAGATTACAGAAGAGACCCCTGCGGTCTCTCGAGTACCTTTTGGAATTAAGACACCGCTATCTCTTGGTACAGGGGAGGGAATCCTCTCCATGAACTATAGCCTTTCAGATCAATTTGCAGATAACTTGCGAAATTTGCTGCTGACAAATTGGGGAGAGCGACTCGGTCTTTATGATTTTGGAGCTAACTTAAAGCCCTTGACGTCAGAATTTGTCTCTCAAGACTCGTTTGACAATGAGGCTATAGAGAAAATTAGAAGTGCTGTACAGAAATGGATGCCCTTCATAGATCTTGAAGATTTTTCTTCAGTCGTGGACAGGAACGAAAATAAAAATACAGCAATTATAAAGATTACAATCACGTATAACATTCCTGCGCTAGAGGTGACAAAAAAGTCACTTCAAATTGTGCTATATGTTATGTGATGTTTTGTTTATTTATTATCGGACAATAAAATGGCAATCAACGACAACAAAACTGCACTTAAGTCTGTAAGACAAAGAAATTATCTGGCAAGAGACTTTGACGGATTTAGGACTGTCTTGTTGGATTATGCAAAGCAATACTATCCAGATAGAATTCAAGACTTTTCTGAATCTTCGCTAGGTGGTCTCTTGCTAGACATGGCTGCTTATGTTGGAGACAACATGTCTTTCTATCTCGATCATCTTTACGGAGAGTTACACAACGACACAGTCGTTGAAACCGTTAACATCGAGCGTGCACTGAGAAACGCAGGCGTGCCAATTGTAGGTGCATCTTCCGCAATTGCAACGGTAGATTTCTACATAGAAGTACCCGTCTTAAACGATGGCTCCCTAAGACCAGACCCGAATCTTTTACCAACCATTACAGCTGGAGCCATTATCGGATCAGACAACGGTGTAGAATTCACGCTCCTTGAAGACGTACAATTTTGGTACGTGGACCCAGTATCAAGTGAAATCTCCGTAAATTCTTCTGTTGAAGTAGTAAATGGCAGAAGAATAAACGGTGAAGTTGTATCGAAAATACTGAAGAAATCAGGAGTCTGCACTTCAGGAGCTCAAGCAACTGATACATTCTCCATTGGAGACTTCGTGCAATTTAGAAAATTGTCTCTGAATAACACGAACGTAACTCAAATAATGTCAGTCGTAGATGCTCTTGGAAACACTTATTACGAAGTAGGAAATTTAACTCACGACGTCGTCTACAAAAACGTCCTGAACAATACGACAAATTCAAACACTCTGTCTCTAGTAAAAGACAATCTAAAGGCAATTCCTGCACCATATAGGTTTGCTAAAGAAGTTACTTTAAGGGACAGAAGAACAACTCTTATTTTCGGAGGAGGAACTGCTGATAATCTTGAAGACGACGTAATTCCTGATCCGTCTGAATTTTCAATCCCGCTGCCGTATTCTCAAATGTTCTCTAGAGTACCAGTAAATCCACAAAAATTACTACAGACTTCAACGCTTGGAGTAGCTGCAGCAAACACGACCTTGACTGTTACGTATCGTTATGGTGGTGGTCTTTCTCACAATGTTCCTGCAAACACAATAAGAAACATTACGAACATATCAATTTCGTTTCCTAACAATCCTACGCCTGGTCAGCAAGCACAAATTAGAGGCTCTATAGAGGCTTCAAATCCAAGCCCAGCTTCTGGAGGCGAAGATGCTCCTACAGCAGAAGAATTGCTTGCTCTCGTTCCTACGATCAGGAATTCACAAGAAAGAATTGTTACAAAAGAAGATCTGATTTCAAGAGTCTATACAATGCCAAGCAATTTTGGCAGAGTCTTCAGGGCATCAATAGTAAAAAATCCCAACAACCCCATGGCCTCGAGGCTCTTTATAATATCAAGAAACACAGAGAATCAACTGATAACATCTCCGGACGATCTGAAGATAAATCTAAAGAGGTACTTAAGTTCTTACAGAATGATATCAGACGCAATCGACGTAATGGACGCAGGAATAATAAACCTCGAAATATTCTTCCAGATAGTCGTAGATCCTTCACTCAACAAGCAACTTGTATTGCAAAGCATAATATCTGACTTGAAGTCACAGTTCTCCATAACGAATTTTCACATAGGGCAACCCATAGTCATATCAGACATAATATCAACAATTTTTTCAAAGAGTGGTGTTATCTCTGTAGACTCAATTAAGATCAATAACCTATATGGTTCAGTCAAGAACAGGCAGTACTCACCTGTAGCATTTGACGTTCAACTCAACACAAAGAATCAAATAATTTACCCGCCTGAGGGAACCATATTCGAGATAAAGTACCCAGACGTTAACATCATCGGCAAATGCGTCACCAACCTTTGATAGGAAGAAATAATGATTAAAATAGTCAAAGCAGACAAAGACGCCTACATTACCAACAAGGTAATTCGCGGTGAAAGAAAGAATAACTCGAATACAGGCGGTTCTGGTACGCTCGATCTATTCAAGATTTACGGAGCATCTTTTTCTGGTTCGTCACCCAACACAGAGCTGTCAAGGATTCTGATACATTTCGACCTATCAGAAATTAAGAAGCTTGTTGGTCAAGGAAAAGTAGATTTCGGAGACGACAGTTTTTGGTGCAAATTGCACCTAAAAGATGTATACGGTGGACAAACAACTCCTGTCAACTTTGATGTGAGCGTATTTCCGCTTTCGGCTTCTTTTTCAGAAGGCGTCGGTAAAGACATTACATACTTTTCTGACTACGATGTATGCAACTGGTTGTCTGCATCTTCAGACACTGTCTGGTTGTCTCCCGGATGCGGACTTGGCGTAGATTCGTCAGATCAAGGTGATTACATAACAAGCTCTTTGAGTCTTGCATCTACAGAAGTTGTTCAAAGATTTGTAGACGGATCAGAAGATCTTGTAGTAGATGTCACGTCTATCGTGTCAGCAACGTTATCAGGAGAGTTACCCGACAGCGGTCTTAGAATAAGTTTTAAAAATTCTCTTGAAGACAATGGACAGACTTATTTCGTAAAAAGATTTGCATCTAGGAGTGCTTATAGTGAGCTAAAAAGACCAAAACTTGTTTTTGGATTCGACGATTCTGTCTCAGATGACACACAGAACTTAACTTTCGATACAGACTGCAGAATAAATCTTTACAGCTACGCTGGTAGTGATCTGTCAAACATACTTTCGGGAAGCTCCTTAGCACAGATAACAGGTAGCAACTGTTTGATATTAAGGTTATTGACTGAAATTTCTGGTGGTGTTTACGAGACCCAATTTAACGGTTCTCAATTATCTCTCGGATCAAATCCTGTAACAGGAACTTACACAGCGACAGTTAACTTAGCCTCGTCAGACCCATCACTAAAGCTAAAGATAGCAAACTCCAGCTCAATAGAATTTACTCCTATATGGTCTTCTATTGATGGATCTGTGGGATATCTCACTGGCAGCAAGATCTATTTCGAAATGCCTGCAAGGGGATCTTCTAGAGATATAAAAAAGTTTGTTGTGACAATTACAGATCTAAAAGATTCTTATTTTTTGGATGAAGAAGCGGACGTTAGGGTTAACATTTTTGACGAATCAAACCCAAAGATAAAGCTTTCAAGACTTCCCGTGGAGTCACCGCGGTCTGTGATCAGGGACACTTTTTACCAGATACGTGATGCAGTTTCTGATGAAGTAGTGATACCATTTGACGAAACAAAAAATTCAACTAAAGTATCAAGTGATTCCTCAGGAATGTTTTTCAAACTTGACATGTCGAACCTTTCTCAAGGCAGAACCTACAAGATTGATATAATGATATCACACAATGGAGCGAAGAGCGTGTTTAAAGACGTATCAGGAGTCTTCAGAATAGAAAAAAGACTAAACACATGAGGAGACAAAAATGACCACACGCTCTAACTCTCCTTTTGTTCCGTCTTTTATAAGAAATTCAATAAAAGAATCTAAGCCAATACAGCTGACGTATTCTGATTTTAATCTCTCGGACTCTAACAGTGAAAGTCAAGACTCTTTTAAATACGATCCATTAGACTACCCACTAAAAAGTACGCAGCAATTAAATCTTGACTGGTCTAAATTCGAAAATCATACTTTTTTCTCATCTGCAGAAGTTAAAGTCAACGAAGCTTTCAACAAAATAATTAACGGCTATCCGTTTGACGGAACCAAAAAGGAAGTAGAAGAATTTCTTGATTCTCTGACGGGATACGAGAAGTGGGTTTTCGATTCTTTTCCAAGCTGGTCAGGAGCTCTTCATTTTTCCGGTACACAGGTCGGAGAAGTACCATCAGAAACAAGCGGAAACTGGATATCTGTAAAAGATAAGTCTGGTACCCTTTACCCAGACCTTGCGAAAAATAAAAAGGGAGATCCCGTGTTGAATCCGGGGGATGAAGATTCTTTGTCAATAGAAGTTCTTCTATTTTTACCCACAATTACGAACGATACGCAGGTTGTCTTTCAAAAGTCTTCTTCTGCAGTTGATGGTTTTACTTTTTACCTTGAGCCTTCTACGTCAACTGATTCGACAAAAGCTGTCTTTTGTGTGTCCTCCGGATCCGTAAGAAACAGTGTTTCTACCTCACTCGTGAAAGGAAGATACAATCACTTGTGTCTAGTCCTAAACAAGCAAGACGCAAGAGATCACAGACTTCAGTTTTTCGTAAATGAGAAGCTTGAGTCACAAAGTGAAAATCTTTTGAAAATTCAAAAGATGAACATCGACGACGCTTATTTCTTGATTGGTTCTGGTAGCTCTTTTTATTCAGGCTCGTCTCTCGTTACGCCAACGCAAACATTAAGCGGAACTCTAGACGAGTTAAGACTGTTTCATTCCGTTAGAGATGAAAAGACCCAAATGATGTTTTCTTCAATGGGACTGTACTCTACACCTGATCTAAAGCTTTACTATAGATTTAACGAGCCGGGAGGGTCGCTTTCTCTAAATGGTAACTCATCAATAGACTCAATAGTACTAGACAGCTCCGGCAATTCTTTGCATTCAAACATAAATAATTTCAATCCAGCGCTGAGAATAAACGCAGCGGAAGATGAAAATAACCTTTTAGTCAACGAGAGAAAAGATTTTCAAAAAATTCTATTCCCTGCCTATTCAGAAATACTTTCTTTCAACTCACAGCTGCTAGTCTCAGCAAGCAACTTTGATAGAAATAATCCAAACAACATCATCAAATTAATACCGCAACATTACCTCTTAGAGGGCGCCTCCCAAGACGGATTTGAAAACGTAGAAGGAAATGGTGGAAATCCTTATGGGGGAGAAGGAATACCTGGCCAAGGCAAGCGAGGCTCTGTACAGATAATTCTGTCGTTTCTCTATATTTGGGCCAAGTTTTTTGATGAAATAAAGACTTACATCGATGCATTTGTGACGTTAAAGACTGTTAGTTATGACGACGAAGCAAGCATTCCTGACAACTTCTTGGAGGACATGGTCAGACACTATGGCTTCTATCTCCCCAAATTTTTCAATAACGCCACAGTAGAACAATTTGCGGAAGGACAATCGATTGAAGGACTGACAAATTTTGAGACGCCCCTCAAGAAGATACAATCAATACTTCTGAGAAGAGTGCTAATAAACATGCCTGACATCATTAAGTCTAAGGGCACTCAGCACAGTATTAAGTCTTTCCTGAGATCTGTCGGAATAGATCCTGACAATAGCTTGAGAATAAGAGAATATGGTGGGCCATCAATAAAGCAGATATCCTCTGCCAGAGAGAAGAGGATAGAGTCGTCTGCAATGGTAGAATTTCTGACGTCTTCTCTTGTCACGACAGCGCCATTGTCCGCCTCAAGAATCGAACCAGGATTCCCATCTCCTGTTGGAAGTTTTTATCTGGGAAGTGATGGAAAAAACGCAGGTACTAACTACGGGTGGGATGGATTGTTAACATCTGGTTCTTGGAACCTTGAAGGTGTGTTTAAAGTGCCACCTCAAAATCTAACAAATGCTGCTAATGTAGAAGGACAATCTCTCTTTAGAATGATTGTGACAGGTAGCAATCCTGCTTCGCAAGTTGGTCTCATAGCAAACGTAGTTGCTACACAACACTCTGAATATCCACATCAACCCGCTAGAGTAAATGCATATATCAGACCTGGAATGTCTTCAGGGTCACCTCTCTTGACATTAAGTGTCGACATGAAAGGAAAAGGTTTGTTCGATGGAGACATATGGAATGTTTCTCTTGGATGCACTAGAAACGATGAAATATCATCTAATGTTTCTTCTTCATACTACTTGAGAGTAGGAAAATGTGAATCCGGAGATCTCTCCGAAACATATGTTGCATCATCCTACTTTTACGAGCAGAATTCTGGTGAAGGAAATGCATTTAGATCGGGATCTCTTAGTTACAATTCCCGAGGCGCTATGGTGTCGATAGGTACAAATCAAAACATACCAAGCGGAATTAGTTACTTATTCTTAAATAACACGCTAGAAGTTGATGACATAGCGAGGACAACACAGTTCTTGGGAAGAGCTGCAAATCTTAGATTCTGGTCGAAATCTATGACAACAGAAGAGTGGAAGGAGCACGTAAGAAATCCCAAGTCTGTGGGTGTCGAAGATCCCTTCATAAACTACAACTTCACGTCGCGTCTGTCAGGCTCATTCCAGAAGCTTAGAATGGACACGCTACAGAAGCAACCTGAGAAAAATACAGATAGTCTTGGAAACATACAGTTCCTGGACTTTAGTAAAAATAATCTAACAGCTTCTGGTACAGGCTACGAGCCTGGTGAGAGAGCTCTCGTTGGTGAGATATTCAACTACTCTTATCTCTCTCCCTTCTTTGATGAGGCTGCCACAGAAGACAAGATAAGAATAAGAAGCTTCGAAGACAGCAGTCTTCTAGAAGAAAATCCTTGGGCTTTGCCTGCACCTACCTATCTCAGTGCTGAGAGGTTCTTGCAAGAAGAACCGCAAGACGATCTAAGACTATCAATTGAGTTTTCGATGGTTGACTCCCTCGACAAAGACATAATTTCGATGTTCTCGTCGTTCGACGTATTGAACGACGCTCTTGGATCACCTGAACTAATGTTCTCTCCTGACTACCCAGATCTAGAGCGCCTCAGAGATGTCTACTTCAATAGACTCTCAGGAAAGCCCGACTTTAGAAAGTTTCTTGAGTTCTACAGGTGGTTTGATGTGTCAATCTCTTCTTTCATTGAGCAGTTGATTCCGAGCAAAACTCTCTATAAGGGTACGAACTACGTTGTTGAGTCTCACATGCTTGAAAGACACAAGAACATCTATAGACACAGTGACAACTACCTCGGACAAAGGCAGACTATAGAAGACAGCTTGCTTGTTCAGCAAATTGTCGGAAAGTTGAAGAAGTACTGAATTATGCCGCAGCAAGCAAGAAAAATAGACTTCATTAACATCGATAGTGAAGGAAATTACTTTGACACAAAAGAACAGATACGGACGAGGAGAGCTAACTACTTTGTAGAGACAACTTCGGCTTCTCGTTTGTCTGGATCGAATTCTGTAGCTGGACTCATGTCAAGAAAAAGAATCATTAAAGACGACAACGTCTTTAATTCAGATTCTTACCTGACAAGCTCAGTAGCAGTAGATTCTAGCGGTAATCAAAGAAAGATTCTTTCTTCTGCTAATGACTATCTTGTTTCTTCAAGCATCGATTCTTATAGAAACGGTGTAGAAATAACACAGGAAAAGCACTGGACAGCAGGTGTGGCAAAGATAACGGCAGGCACACCAGGTCATTTATACGAGTCTCTCAGATTCGGTTATTCTGACTTAGACATACTGGGACCAGACACTTATTACGAGATAGAAGTATTTAACCCTGTTGCTTATGTCAAATCGTCTCAGGATTTCTCATATCCCATAATAACTTCTAACAGTAACGAAGCAGAAAATCACGTTCTAAACGGAATAATCGAACCTTTTCCAATCAGGCCTGTAATAGCGAATTTTTCAATAAACTTTCCTTTTGAGCCTCATTCAACAAAAGGACAATTTGGAAATGGTAACATAAACTGGAGGAATTCTTCCGATTCTGTAGTTTCTGTAGAAGAGTTTGATAGGACAAGAAAGAATTACGCTTTCTTTCTTGACGCGTCTGACGTAAAAAAATTAAGCACTGGTAACGGATCCGTCGGAGTAGGTCCTGCAGAAGGATATTTCAACATGGACGAGAATCCTGCGTCCTTCTTTGAAGATAAAATTTATCCAAGAGGCGAAGAGTCAAATTCAACGTACACGGCAGACATGGAATCTGTGCTTGAGAGTCTACCTCCGGGCGGCACTACGTATGTTACAGCAAGAGAGAGATCTGTAACCTGCGGCTTTGTTTATGACCAAACTGATAGAGGAACTGATTCAATAGCATACGGTGGATACAAGAAAAGTACGTTTAGAAAACAAAATAAATCTATATTAGGCGAGAGAGACAACTCATCATTCATTTCAGCAGGATCGGAGTTTAACGATCTTAATACTATAGCTTGTAACTCGCAGCTTATAGAATATCCTTCCATGATACCTTCTACTCTATTGACTTCTTCTGTTGGTTTGATGTCAAGATCGGCTTCAGAAATATGCAGCCCGGGAGGCATAAGAGTAGAGAGAACAATCAGACCCGGTATGTTTGATTCTTCTCTAAAAGATAGTATTATTCTAAGCGAAAGATTGATGAATTCATGAAGCCTTTTTCTGAGGACGCAAGATTTGAACAAGGAAACAATAACGATCCTTTCTATGCAACAGGATCTATTGCTTCAATAGGTGAGACACCAGGAAGCTTTTCAGCAAATCTCTCCAGCAAAGAACAAATAAGAATAGCATTTGCTGTAAAAAATAGAACGCAAATGCTTCCAAACAGCAGCAGTTTATACTATTTCAATGCGTCTACTGGGCAATGGAACATACCGAACACTTCTCTAAAAGATCACGTTGGCCCTTTTGGAAATGTAAGCATTAGAACAGCACTTACAAATGGTTCCACATTCATAGAAGATGCAATAGGATTTGACTGTCTTGGGAATGCAGTTGTATCAGGTAGTCTTTCAATACAGAGAAATATGTACCCAGATGGTTACGCTCAGAAGATAGAAGATAATTTTGGATACATAGGACCAACGCTCTCTAGGGACAAGCAAAGTGAATACATGTCCAGAGACTTTCCAAAAAGTGTTCAACGTAATTCTTCTTACGAAGCGTCTTCTTCAGAAACCTTCACAATACCCGTACAAGATCCTTTTCTAATAGAAAAAGTAGTTTTTGAATTACCAATTTGTCTTGGAAGCGGATGGTTTTACGACAAGACAAGTCTAAATTTTGCAACATCTTCTGGTGGTGATTTGACAAAAAATGGAGGTTCCGTAGGTGGCGGAGTTACTGAAATTTTTCTAGTAGATCAAGGTGGACCTGGTATTACACTCTCTCTATTCTGCCAAAAGAATTACGGAACAGGATCAATAAGAGACTTAATATGTCACAGCATGATAACTCATGAAGAAGACACAAACAGAGAGGTAATTTTAGCTCCAATTATGTCAGGAGGTTATTCTCCTTCTCCTTACAAATTTCTGCTTTGGTCTCTCGGAAGAAACGGCGTAGACACAGACGAGGTAGATTGTTTAGTAAAACCCGAGAAAAACGGCACAAAAAGATTCTTTACGGGCAGCATCCAGGTAAAATCGGAGGCATCCATATCTAACGGTATTTATACATTTTCAGCAGACTCAATAATAAATCCAGGATCTTCACAGCTCATCTCTTGGATTAACAGTAAAATTTCACAGGACTATTACAAGCCTTATTCTACTGTATTGACAGGGATTGACTCCTTTGGCAGGGGAATGTCTGGATTTTCTCCGAGCGGTGGTTCTATATTTGGAAGAGAATATACGACAGATCAAAGCAATCTAAGAAAAGATGGTCTCCAGAAAAACGATCTCTACATTTCTAATGAATCAGAAAGGCAGTCTACAATTTCAGCATTAAGCTCTTTTGCCAATCACACACCAAATACAGCGATCAGTATCGCTAAGAGCTATTTTGCATCAAGTAGACCCTCTCCCTATCTAATCTACCCAGGAGAAAGACTAGTTCTTGCCGTAAGCAAGACAAGACCCGCTTTCAAAAATCTAAAGATCGACATCAATACAACGACAAATCCAGACGCTGAAACAAAGGGGATAGGAACTCTTCTTTCCTCTTCATATATTAATTCAATACCATGCACAACAAGCTTGAATGGACATGACGTTCAGTTAAACACCGGTTCCATAAACATAACTTTCTACGGCTCATATGTAAGAGCAGGAAACAGCTACACCCCATGAGCAGCGAAAAATTCTTCACTGACGTCATTAAGGACGTAATAGGAAATGAACCTGTATTAGATCAGTTTGACACATTTTACGAAGCATCGTTCTACGGAACGATGCAAGATGATTACATAACGGGTTCAATTTTAAAGTCTACAAAGATAGGAACAAAAACTGTTCTTACTGAGGGACTTCGTGGAAGATACTTTAGTAAATTTTTTTCAAATTCTGCAACTCAGCCTGAATACGCAGAGGGAACTGCAGCTCTTTTAGAAAATCCTTTCCTTTCGAGCAGAATAACACCTGGAAATGAAAAAGTTTCAAGAACGGCATATAGAATTTCGCAAGCCTTTGACAAAAATGAAAGATATTATGATTCATGTCTACCAGACGTGAATGCTTGTCTTAGGGTAGATAGTTCAGAAGTATGGACGCTTAATAGAAGCAAGACGCAAAGATTCCTAAGCCCCTATGAAAACTTCGTGACTTCTTCTGTCGGGTATCTTTTCTTTAATTACTACACAACAAGTAGAGATCAAGAAGATCTTGATTTTGATTCTACTACAAACAATACGTGGACTTGGTCCTATCCTTATGAAAATAAATACTCTCCCAACAACAGGCTGTTAAATTTCAAAAAAAATATGGGAGTTGATTTTTCATCGATAGAAGTAGACTATGTCTTAAGTTGTTCATATCCCAGGGCGCTACAGAATAGCGTAGACTTAGAGAGATTTTCTAAGTCTCATGTGCCGACTTCTATAATTGAAAAGAACAGAAAGCCCGTTGAAAGATTTGTACCTCTTCTTCCAGGTTTTATTGATCCAAGCGAACTCCCAGCAAATGCCCGTAACAGCCTTAGAAAATTTGTAACTGTAACTTCAGGATCACAGAAGCACAATATAAGATTTGAATCTTCAAGTTCCCTTGGAGATACACCCGACGGCGGTTACTGCGTTATGATTCCGTGCGATGTAGACTTTTCAAAAAAAGTTTCCCACGATTATCTTACTTCGTATAGCAGTCTAAAATTAACAAAGAATTTAGCAGCGGAATTTCTAACGTCTTCAATTAGCTCTTCAGACACAATTAAGTTTCTTTTTGGATTCGGAGATGTCAATAATTTGACCTATGGAGACTTTGTATTAGACGACTCCGCGATCTCAGGAAGCTTAACAGACTTTACTGTCGGAAAATCAACGGGAAAAACAGAATCAGAGTGGTATAAAGATTTAAATAATAGTAATCTAATAGTATCCTGGTCTAATGCACCAAGTCCTTATTGGTCATGGAAAAGACAGCAAAAATCAGGAAGTGCAAATATTTCTTCTAATAACTACTACTACTTGTCATCAAGCACGCCGGGTGATGACGGACTTTATTGGTTTCCTTCATCGTACACAGACCAGTACGCATTAGTTTCAGAAACTTATACAGGATTTTCAGGCAATCCAGGAATGCTAGCAGACGATTTTTCCATTGCGTCTGTTGACGTAACTTCTTCTTTTCCGTGGCATTTTAGCTACGAAAGAGGTGTAGCTGCTGATTATCTAGCATCTCTTACCGTAGTCTTTTCAGGTGTTCCCGGGGTTCCTACGCATCAAAACAGCGTAGACGCTTATAATATGCCCACATACAATCCGTTAGGATCAGTTATCGTGCTGGATTCTGTCGTAGGAACAGCCGTAGAAGTGGGATCTAAAGCTCAGGGATTTATGAGTAAGTACGATTCAAAAGAAAATGGATTTTTGGGTGCAAATTATTCAGGTCTTTACAACAACGAAGCAAAAGGTTACCTCTTCGAACCCGGAGAATATAGAATTTCTTTTATATTTGGATCTATTTTGCACGGAATTCTTGGATCGTCACCACTGCAACCGTACGTTGCAGCCATTAAAAATTTCAAAGTTACACAATTAACCTCGATAAAACCAGACTACAAAGGAAAAAAGATTGGTGGTAACAACTATCCACGATATAAAAAGAAGATAGTTGACAATAGATTTGACCCAGCATTTCTTAGCAGTCCTTATGATGAAAATGCAATTTTTTCAAATGCTAGCCTTGTGACAGGATCTTCTTCGATATATGAATCACACATACTGTGTGTATCTCCCGAGATAAGAGGCTGGAAGTACGGTCTTTACAGCGGATTTCCCACTAACACAAGGGCAATATTTAGAAGAGACAAATTCGGTCAATTTAGAGACATGCTTGAGCAAAGACAGTATACAAAATTTGTCAATGTATCTTTTGATTCAAACGATCAAGTGGTTGACTTTGATCAAGAAAATTATTTGTTAAAAAATAACAATTTTGAAAACTTGGGACCCTCTGTAGCAGAAGTAAACTTCGTTCGTCAAAGATACAAGAAAGACGAAAGAGGGATAGGTTACATCTACAACGAAAAAGTCGATCCACGCCTCACGATATCACAAAACCTAAGTCCCGAGGTCACTTCGTCTGTTCCTTACTTCGACGGAGAAGCAAAACTGAGACAAGAAGAAGACCTCTTATTAATTACTGATGCAACTCTCACATCGTTGCAATTCGGACCGAACGGACTGACGGTAACTTGATATGGCGATAAACAAAAAACCAAATGATGTAATCGTTTTTGCCTCAGAAAACGGAAGTATAAAGAGGACTGTACTTACAACGGATGTTCAGGTCGGAACTGCAGGATCAGAGTCTGAACTTCAAATAACCGGTGACATCACGCTCAGCACCAAGTCAATCAGTGCAACCCCGGGTGGTTCTTATAGCGTCGGTAAAGCCTCGACAATCTTGGACATTTCTATCAAGAACGGATCGGGAAGCGTCACAATCGTACTACCCAGCAGTCCACGTGAAGGAACGATTTATTACATAAAAGACTCTCAGGGTAAATGTTCTTCAAATAACATCATTTTAAAAGGACACAGTAATTCAGTCCTAATAAATGGATCCCAAACCAAGATTCTCTCCAACAACTATGACAGCGTAGCTGTCGCATGGGTGGGAGGAAAATGGATAACGTTGAGCGAACAAACAGGCGGCGGCGGAGGCGGCGCGACAGGGCCCACAGGACCAACGGGTCCTACAGGCGCAACAGGAGCAACAGGCTCCTCCGGAAGTCCAGGCGCTGCAGGGCCAACCGGTGCAACAGGGGCAACTGGACCTGCTGGTCTTACGGGCGCAACAGGAGCAACAGGCGCTACAGGAAGTACCGGGCCTATAGGTGGGTCAGACACACAAGTTGTCTTCAACGATGGCGGGGTAGCCGCAGGTTCTTCCGGTCTTACTTACAACAAAACGACGCAGGCGCTCACAGGAACTTACGTTGTTGCTGCTACGGGATTTTCAGGATCTTTAACGAAACTCACAGACGGAACTTCATATCTTGTTGCCGGCAACAACATCGGAATAGTCTCCGGAGCAAACGGCTCAGTTACTATATCGAACATCGCGCCCCGGTTTTATCAGTGGAGTGAACTTTCACCATCTCCTTCACTAAACACGACAGCGTCCATTTCAATAGCAGGTGCGCTAGGTTCTTCCTACAACGTTACGAATGTCGGATCTGACGTCTTCTTCTTTGTAAGCGGTTCTATAACAGGGTCTGGTTCTAATTCGAAGAAATCTGTCTTCGGAGGTGATGTTTCTGTCAGTGGCTCTCTTGAGATGTTTGGAGACGTCCTAGAGGTCAGCGGTACGATCGTCGCGACAGAAGGAATTAGTGGTTCTCTCACAAGACTTTCGGATGGAACTTCCTATCTCATAGCCGGAAATAATATTGGAATATCTTCGGCATCTAACGGTTCTGTCACAATAAGCACGACTGCAACGGCAAATCAAGACTTCTTCTTCAGCACAACGCCTGGGTCGATTTACACTACCGGCTCTGTTGCATTTATAGGAAATCAAGTCGGAGTAGATTCTCCCTATGACATAGGAGCACACGTAAACTTCTACGTTTCAGGAACGAGGACTTCAACAGGCGCAGATGATCCATCGATAGTTTTCAGAGGAGACACTTTCGTATCTGGTGCATTTGGTGTTTCGGATTACGTACAGATGAAGCCAGTTGGAGCCCTCAGAATTCCAACAAACACTACAGCGTCGTACATCTATACTTCGGGATCCACAAATGACATCTATTTCACTCAGTATCAGCCGGGAACAGGATTCACAAACACGACACGTCTCAGGTGGCTTGAAGGTGAGCTAGCTACAGGACTTCTTAACGGAGGTGTCCTCTCAACCACAGTCGGATCAACAACTTTCAACATCACAGCCGGTGCAGGTATAATAGTAACGTACAACGCCTCTACTACGTCGGATCCATACCCTACAATCAAATACGTTGAGTGGCCAACGAGGTCTTCAATATCTCTCACCTACAGCGGATCTGCTCAAATAACGTATGTTGGTATAAACTCGTCCGGCGGTGTAATTCAGCAGACATCGCCCTTCTATGGGAACGATTTTTCAGACAGAATAGCGATCGGGCGAGTCTTGCACCAGACGGGTAGCGTCACGAATGGAACGATTACTGCCCCTGTTGTTGCATATGCAAACACTTTTACTAACGAGCAATTTCACAGAGCTTTCGGTCCACTCAAGGTGTCTGGTCACGTACTGTCAAACAGCGGTTCCAACTTGTCGATCGCGAAGACGGCAGGCGTTTCATACGTTCCAGGAAGAAATTACACCTCTAATCCTGATTCTCCCAATTTGGTTCTTCCCGCAACAGACCCTGCGCCTACAACCTGCAAGATATTCAGAGAATATCTGAGCGGTTCAACACCAGTTATTGACACCGGGATAGCGAATGCTGGTTATTCTGTAATAGACCCAACATTTTATAACAATAACGGAACCTTAAGCACTGTTGCTGCCGGACAATTCACAATTCAACGTGTTTATTGGTATCCAAATTCTGTAAACAAAGCCCTTTACGTCTATTACGGAAACAACACGTACGCAACTCTTGACCTTGCAGAGGCGGGTCTCGCGACAGAAATATTCACAGAGGGAGACAACACTCTAGAAGCTGCAATATATGTCGGAGCTGTCCTCGTAAAAGGTAATGCAAATGATCTATCAAACACGTCGCAAGCTCGATTTGTTCAAGGCGGTCTTTTTAGAGGCTCTGGCATAGGCGGCGGTGGAGCTGGAATTGGAGCAACTGTTCCTGGGGGTCTCGACACATACGTCCAATTCAACGACGGAGGATCAACATTTGGCGGAGAGGCCGGTCTAACTTATAACAAGACGACCGACACTCTAACGATAGGTAACGTTTCGATAGGAGACTCAGGGCTTCTTTCGACCACAGGCACGTCTGTCTCAGTGTTCAATACGGCGGCAACTACAGTTAATTTTGCCGGTGCTGCGACGTCTCTAAACATTGGAACAGCCGCAGGAGTCAATGTTATCTCAGGAACCATAAAGGCACCTCAGGGTCTTAGCGGTTCTCTCACAAAGCTCACAGATGGAACTTCGTACCTCATTGCAGGAACTAACATCACGATCGCAACGGGCTCCAACGGATCCGTTAACATCTCATCTCCTAGCACCGTAACGGGAACGGGAACCACAGGATACGTCCCAGTGTTCACAGACGCCGGATCCATTGGAAACTCCTCCACCATCTACAATGCAGGCGGAGCTGTTGGCATCGGAACCACTGTGCTCAACGGAAACGCCCTCTCCGTCCTAGGAACAACTGCTCTCACAGGCTCCTTCCTACCAGGCCTCAGCCTCACTTACGATCTGGGATCGTCAACTGCCGCGTGGCGAGATGTGTACGCTCGCACCGGTTCCTTCTCGGGAGATCTAAGCGTATCTGGCGATCTCCGGGTGCTGGGAACTTCCTCCATCATCAACTCTGAGGTGGTGAACATCAAGGACAATGCCATCCTTCTCAATGCCGGTCCAGCCCCGCTCAGCTTCGGAGGAATATACGTAGCTGACACGACGGCAGGTACCACGGGATCAATGATCTGGGACACCGTCACAGACAGATGGAAGGCAGGTTACGTCGGAAACGAGATCAACCTTGTCACCACGGGATCGACAGATAATCTCTTTAATAAGACGATACCGATATCGGGAGTTTCTTCTAACACAATTTCTGGCGGTACGCAGGGCGGCGTAGGATACTTCAACACGTCTGGGTACCTCTCTTCTTCTGCTGCCGGTACTTCAGGTCAGATTCTTCGATCCGCAGGCACTTCTTCGCCTACATGGATCGACTTTGGATTACTCGTTAGCGGTAGCAGTGTCATCACGGGCAGCGGAACCGCAAACTACCACGTAAAGTTCACGAGTGGAAATGCCATAGCAAATAGTCTTGTATACGATGATGGCACCTCCGTCGGCGTGAACAACACATCACCTTCGGCCACTCTTCATGTGGGCAACAACGATTCAGCAACTCTTTTGCTGAATGGAGCTTCAAAGCTTTTATTCAGAGATTCCGGAACTTACATGCAGGAATTAAGCGGTCTGCAGTTGGAATCTGGTGTCGGAAGAGTCATAGCACTCAGAACATCAAACTCAGAGAGAGTGAGGATCGATACAAGCGGAAATGTTGGAATCGGTACGAGTACTTACAGTTCGAGGCTCTACATTTCAGGATCTTCATCTTCGACGTCGCCTGTGGTAACGATCAGAGAAGGTGTAGCTGCGTCCTCGACGGCAGTAGGCGTACTTGATGCACAGAGCTATACAGGATCTTCACTGCTTTTTGTGAGTGGCAGTGGGTTCGTCGGAATTGGTACAAACACTCAAAACGGAACTTCGGCTGGCAGCATTCTGCACGTCTCAAGTAGCCTAACAGGCAACGCAAATTCTCAACTGATAGTAGGTGCACAGTTCTTCGGAACTTCTATAAACCTGTACAGAGGATTCACGCAGGTATTCCAGCTCGCAGATGGCACAGAGTCCATGAGAATAGCTTTCAACGGTAACGTTGGAATTGGAACGGCTTCTGGCATCAATAGCAAACTGGTAGTAAATGGTTCTTTGTCTGTGACAGGGTCAATACTTCCAGGATCAGATAACGCCTATATGCTGGGATCATCTTCTGCAAGATGGTCCAATATGGTGTCTACTTCTATCAGCGGATCTCTCACGAGACTCAGTGACGGAACATCATATATTGTAGCAGGTAACAACGTAACAGTTGCGACAGGATCAAACGGATCGATAACAGTTTCTGCTCCGAATCTCGCTTCTTCTACAGCGGCTTTTGTTACAATAGGCAACGATTCTACGCTCACAAATGAGAGGGCTCTAGCTGCAGGAACGGGATTAAATCTTGTTGATGGTGGATCTAACAGTAGCGTTACGCTGGGAATAAATGATTCTGTTGTAGCGACAATAAGCGGATCTACATTTGCAGGTGCTGTCAAGTTCAATCAGGGTCTCAGCGGATCTTTAACAAAGTTAAGCGATGGAACATCGTACTTAATTGCCGGATCTAACATGACAGTTGTCACAGGCGCAAATGGCGCTGTGACTTTGTCTGCTCCAAATCTTGCTCCGTCCACCTCGGCATTCGTCACAATAGGAAACGATTCAAATCTTTCGAATGAGAGATCTCTCGCGTCCGGAACAGGCTTGATCCTCACAGACGGAGGTGCAAATAACAGCGTAACTCTTGCAATAAACGATTCTATCGTTGCCACGATTAGCGGATCGACCTTCACGGGAGCTGCTAAATTTAACGCCGGTCTGAGCGGATCTCTTACCCAGCTCACGAACGGCATATCGTACCTAGTTGCAGGCTCCAATGTCGCAATTACGACCGGATCGAACGGTCAGGTTACGATAGCGTCTTCGTCGCCTTCGGGAACAGTTACGGGAACGGGTACCACCAACTTCCTTACAAAGTGGACAGGAACTTCGACAATAGGGGATAGCGTTCTGTCGTCTGTTGGAAGCGAAGTGGGAGTCACAGGTTCTATACTGCCCGGAGTTGACAACACATATAATCTTGGGTCGTCTGCGAAGAGATGGAACAGCATCTATGCCTTCAACATTAGCGGTTCATTAACTGGCAGTAACGTCGTTTCAGGACAGGTTGTAGTAGCAGGAACAGGTGGAGTCCTCAGCGGTTCCAACAACTTCTGGTGGGACAACTCAAATAGCAGAGTAGGAATAGGAACAAGCAGCCTTACTGCAAATCTAACAATTTTTGGATCTACGGCAAACACTAACATCAGAATTGGTGAAGTATTTACAAACTACGTTGGAATCAACCTAAATGGCAGTACTTCTGTCAACGACTATAACATCTTGTCGAGAGCATCTGATCAAACGCTCTACATAAACAGACCTTCAGGAAATGCAATAAGGTTCAGAGAGTCCAATTCTGATCAAATTGTAATAGCTTCTGGAGGTAGCGTTGGAATTGGAACTGCAACAGCAACATCTGACAAACTTACGATCTATGCGCAAGGAAATCAAGCCAACCCGACTTCTGTTGAAATAGCATCTTCGGACGGAGCTACTTACGGAGATGCTAGACTTACTCTAAGCCAGCAGCTTGGTACAAGAGATTTAACGCTTCTTGTTGCAGGAACTGATTCTAGAACTGACGGTCTAACGGCGAACGACACATACATTTACGGATCACAGCGCCTCGGTTTGTACAGCAAGGGCAACGGATCAACAATGAATGTTGGAATCCACCTGGGATCAAATATAGGATCTAGTTACGGTGGAATCTCCTTCTTCACAGCAGCACAAAATGCAGCTGCAGCTACTAGAATGGTTGTGGACTCCACGGGAAATGTGGGTATAGGAACTACACAACCGAGTCTGCCTCTTGATGTTGCGGGATATGCCCGAGCATCGTCAGGAGTCCTCGTCGCACAAACAAACGCCGGTTACGGCTTCCATCCCGGAAGAACATCGTCGACGACGGGTGCGACAATTGGTGCGTCGTCTGGTGTGAGCTCCAACTACAACGGTCTTTTCCTGGACAATAACGCGTTCACTGGCTCACAGTCAAATGCTTCTTTCCCGTCTTGGAGAATTCTTCTCGGTGGCGGCTCATTAGAGTGGGGAACAGATGCTTTTTCAGTCGGTAGAGTTGCAGCTGGAGGCACATTCTCAACACCGTCAACTCTTTTCACGCTTAATAGCTCAGGTCATGCACTTCCTGGTACAGATGATACTCAGGATCTTGGATCATCAACAAAGAGATGGAGAAATCTCTATGCAACTTCGATATCTGGTTCGATAACAGGCAGCAATGTTTCAGCAGGTCAAGTCGTTGTAGCAGGAACAGGAGGCGCATTAAGCGGTTCCAACAACTTCTGGTGGAACAATACGACTAGGAGTGTCGGAATAGGAACTTCTTCTCCTGTTGCACTGCTAGAGGTATCGAGCAGTCTTTCAGGAAACAGGTATGCCAATCTAAGAATTGGAATTGATTTCTTGGGATTGTTTTCTGTAAACACATACGCGGCAACCAGGCAGCTCTGGTATCACGCCGATGGTACACAGAGGATGGCAATCGATGGAAACGGCGATGTTGGAATCGGAACACACATAATAAATACGGCCCGACTTCACGTGTCAGGAAGTGTTGCCTCTCAAGCAACCTTCATAGCTCAGGCTCCGCAAGAACAAACAGGTGGAGTTGCCGTTCTTGAAGTGAGCAAATCTTCTGGTGCGTCTTTGTTGTTCGTAAGCGGCAGTGGCAATGTTGGAATCGGAACTCGAACACCAGCGGAAAATCTTTCAATCCATAGATCGGGCGGGCAGGACAGAGTTGGCTTCGGGGTATCAAGTGCAGTTTCAACTATTTATCTGGGATCAAACGCAAGCACCGAAGCTTACAGGACATTAGAGTTTGATAGATCATCAGGAAAGTTTTTCTTCAAGTATGGAACGGTGGGCTCGTCTCTCTCCACGGCAACAACCATAGACGGTTCAGGAAACGTAGGAATCGGAACAACATCGCCTGGATTCAATCTCGAAGTTAACGGAACATTCGCAGCAACGACCAAGAGCTTCGTGATTGCTCACCCGACAAGACCTGGGTGGAAACTTCGGTATGGATCTCTTGAGGGACCTGAAAACGGAGTGTACGTCAGGGGAACGGGAGATTCAGAAACCATAGAGCTGCCAGAATATTGGGAACCTCTCGTCGACGAAGCTTCTATCACGGTACAAATCACGCCTATCGGAAGATGGCAGTCTCTGTTCATAGAGAGGGTGGAAAATAATCGAATTAAAGTTGGAAGAGGATGGTTAATGAAGCTATTCGGAATTAAACCTCAATTCTTCTATACAGTCACTGCGAACAGAAAAGATGTCAAATTTGAAGCTGAGTATGTTGCTTAGCAAGTTTCTTACTTCCAAGAGTTTAACTTGGTCGAACCTTGATCTCTGTCTGATAATTAGAGACTGAAATGCCGCGCGACATATTAATAGATCCTCAAAGAACAGGATCGGGAAATCCTAACATTCAGTTCAGCGGATCTGCGGGCAACCCGTTGAGACTTGAAGTGCTCAGTGAAGGATCTGTTCAATTCACTGGTGTGTCAGGATCTTTATTCAAGATATCAGATTTCCCAGTCGCCGGTGGCGGGCTAAACTCTCTTTTTCTCAGTGGAACAACTGCGATTACAGGATCATTCTTGCCTGGTGTCACAGATCTTTATGATCTCGGATCTAGCACAAAACGTTGGGCAAACATATTTGCAACAAGCATTAGCGGTTCCTTGACAGGAAGCAATGTCCTCGCAGGACAGGTCGTCGTTGCAGGAACGGGAGGAGTGCTCAGTGGGTCCAACGTCTTTTGGTGGGACAATACGAACAAAAGAGTAGGAATAGGTACGAGTTCAGGACTCACAACTCTGCTCTATTTGACGGGTTCCAGCTCTGACGGCATCACAATAAGAACAGACACAGCACCCAGAGTCTCATACCAGAGAAGCAGCGACGGACAAGGCTGGAGCGAAGGGTATGACATAGTCAACAATGGATTTGTAATTTCCCAGAGTCCAACTTCTCTTACGACGACGCAAAGACTCTTTATTAATAGTGGCGGTTATGTAGGTGTTGGAACCGTTACACCTCTTGCTCGTTTTTATATAACGGGCTCCTCTACAGCTTCGGACACAACATTCCTTGTTCGAGAAGGTGTGGCATCTCCCATAGGAAGCGCAAATATTCTAAATGTACAGAACTCAGCTGGTACTTCCATTCTCATGGTTAGTGGAAGCGGTAAAGTTGGAATCGGTGCGGCACCTGCATATTCTTCCCCACTCTATGTTTTTGGAAATAATAGCTTCCCGCAGATTACAGCAGCAGGTTCTTCTGGAATATCTCCGAATGGAACTTCGGGCTACAATCTAAAAATAGATTCAACAGATCTGTGGCAGCTAATAACTGATAACAACGCTTCTAACTTTTTCTTTTTACAATACAATAACACTTCGCTGGGAAGGTATTTGTCTGTTTCAACTACGGGAAATGTTGGTATTGGAACGACAATTCCCAATAGTAATTCAGGATACACTACTCTTACTCTGGCAAGTTCTACTACGGGCGGAAGAACCGACTATAACCAGTCCTCTACTGCCGTAGGAAGCATCTATAATGATTCAAGCGCGCTGTATGTACAAGGAAATGCAAGCAAAATATTAGTTCTTGGAACTAATGCTTCGGAAAAAGTAAGAATCGATACGTCGGGAAACGTTGGTATTGGAACAGCAACACCTGCTGCTCTCCTTACAGTCAGCGGAACCATCGTCACGAAGTACAGCACAGGGCTCGAATCTTACATAGCTGCGGGAACTTACTCAGCAGGGGCAGCTGGTTTTTATCCCATCTATAACACTCAGTCTGCGACTGGTGGTCTCTTCGGAGGAAATGACACTGTCATCAAATACGCCGCGGCAGGAAACAATTTTGTTCTTCTTCACGGCACGACTGTCGTGATGACAGCAAATTCAAGCGAAAGCGTTGGAATTGGATCAACAACATCTATCTCTGCAAGATTCCAAGTAAGCGGATCTTCCACTTCTTCCACACCCACTATGATCGTTCGTGAAGGTGTTGTATCTCCAACGGCGGGAGTCGGAGTCTTTGACGTTCAAAACTCTGCCGGAACATCGATACTTTTCGTAACAGGATCACAGAGAGTCGGCATTGGTACTACGGCTCCGCAGGCCGCTTTCCACGTTGTCAATGGATCCGTGCCAAACGCTGCGAACCTCTACGTCGGATACGTGGGATCCAACAACTACTACGATGCCAACCAGCACTATTACAGGGATGGCAGCGGCAACACGAGACTCACCATCTCTTCAGGTGGAAATGTTGCTCCCGGCAGTGACAACACACAAGACCTGGGATCCACAGCGCTTCGTTGGAGAAATGTATACGCCGCGTCTGTGTCCGGTTCCCTCACCGGAAGCAACGTCCTCGCAGGTCAGGTCGTCGTTGCCGGAACGGGCGGAGTCCTCAGTGGAACTAATAATTTTACCTATGATAATTCAACAGGTAACTTGACAATTAGCGGATCTCTCCGATCTGTTTATTCAGTCGGAGATGAAGGCGGAGAAATATTCTTTGCCAAGCCGCAGACAAACACGTCGATCAACACAGGCGTCACGATCGACATGTATCAAAACAAGATAAGAATATTTGAGACGGGCGGAACAAACCGCGGCGGCTACTTTGACATTACGTCTCTCGGGGCCGCGGCGTCTACGAATCTTGCTGGCGGCGGCGGCGCGACTTCTACAAACTATTGGTTTGAGTCTGCTATCAACACGATCTATTCGACAGGAAGTGTTGGCGTTGGAACAAATAGCTACGCTGCAAGATTCTTCGTGTCGGGATCGAGTACCGCTTCTACGCCTACAATGATAGTTCGTGAAGGTGTCTCCTCACCCACAAGTGGCGTCGGAATATTAAACGTTCAGAACTCAGCTGGTACTTCGATCTTGTTCGTTACTGGCAGTGGCAATGTAGGCATAGGAAACACTACGCCTTCGTATGCAATGGACGTAGTGGGACAAGTCAAAACACGGTTGCAAACTTCAGGTAATGCGACAGGCATTATCATTGGCAACAATGGAAGTGAACAACCTCACATACAGTTTACAGCAAGCGATAACTCTGCACGTTTCAAGATGCAAGTCAATAGCGTGAATGCTGCGTCTGAGAGACTTAGCTTTTACGCTGGCCCGCTTGGAGGTACAGCCACAAACGAGGCAATGATAATAGGCGGAAACGGTAACGTCGGAATCGGAACAGGAACACTGGCGACATCCCGACTTCTTGTTACTGGATCGGGCGCAACATCATCCACATCAACAATGCACTTAGTAAACAGCAGCAACAGCTCGTTGCTGTTTGTGAGAGACGATGGAAATGTAGGAATAGGTTCATCATCTCCTGGGTACACCCTACAAATAGGAAGTGGAGCCTCTGTAGGAACAAGAACGCTAGCTCTCATAGATAGTGGCTATGGAATTGTCATCAAAGGCGGCAACGGAAACGGTATCGTTCAAAGCCTCGGAACCACTGTTCCGCTGGAATTGCAAGCAGGAAATGGAAATAACGGAAACTATTATTTTACGTCGACCGGTAACGTTGGAATCGGTACGGCCGCTGCATCTTCTAAGCTATTTGTTTATACCACGCAAAATGATGCAACAGCTACGCCTTCTGTCGACATAAATGCCGCATTTGCCAGGATAGGCGATGCAACTACAGGACTTACTTTCAACAACGGAGTCGGAATAAAGTTTCACGATGCTGGGACTGTTCACTACAGCATAGGACAGCTTTCCGGAAACTTCTACATGTCGCAGACTAGCGACAATGGAAACGTTCTCTTTTCACCCGCAAGAACAGACGTAATTGTCTTCAACTCTTCTGGTAACGTGGGAATAGGTAGCACCACGCCCGGATACAAACTTGATGTCAACGGCGACATAAATCTAGCTTCGACAAAAATTCTCAGAGTTAACGGAACTGCTGTTGTCAATACGCAGGGATCAAACGGCTCTGACATTTATATGAATGCCCGAGTCGTCAGGAATGAATCTTCTGTAAACACGGACGGTTTGTATCTCGGATACGGAAACAGCGGCACCACCACGGGCCATATTAGGTTCTTTGCGAACGGAACCACTGAGAGAATGAAGATAGCTGCTGACACGGGGTCTGTCATAATAAGCGACCTAGCAGGAAGCGTTTCAACATCAGCTGCAAGACTTCTCGTCTCAGGATCTTCCACTTCCACAACTCCCACCATGGTTGTAAAAGAAGGAATAACAGCTTCCAGTACTGCAGTTGGTGTTCTAGCCGCACAAAGTTACACAGGTAACTCTCTATTCTTCGTCAGCGGAAGCGGATTCGTTGGAATTGGTACAAATACTCCTTCGTCTCCTTCTTTTCCAATTGCAGGAGGAAAATTCCAAGTTTCTAGCAGCAACACAGGAACATCAGCATTCGGGCTAATCATAGGCGCTCAGTTCGTCGGTTATTCTCTCAACTATTACGATGCTTCAACACACATCTTCAGACACTCGGACGGATCAACTAGAAAGCTATCTCTAGACAGCAACGGAAACGTTGGAATAGGAAACGTTGCTGCTATCGGGTCAGGGTATAGCCCGCTCGCTCGCCTTATGGTTACGGGATCTAGCGATTCCACAGCAGCAGGACTTACAGTAAAATCGGGTCTCCCGTCACCAGTAGCTTCAGTTCTTGATATTCAAAATAATGATGGGACGACGTTATTTTTTGTCTCAGGATCAGGAAACGTAGGAATTGGAACAAACATTTCCAACGGAAATAAATTGTCTGTCAGCGGTGAGACAGCAATCACGGGATCGGTCACTCCCGGCGTCGACAACACGTATAGCCTAGGATCTTCCGGAAAGCGCTGGAAAACGATCTACGTCGCGACCGGATCAATATCAAACGTTGTATTCTCACCAGTTTCTACGGGCGCTACTTACGTCACAACGTTCGCTTCTGGCGAGTCTGGCCGTCTAACTGCTACAAAGACGATTAACTCTTCCACAAATACCACGTTCTTCACTGTCGCAGAGAATAACGGAGCATCGATGTTTGACGTATCTTTCGTGGTGAGTGAAGGCGGTTTCTCTGTTGCAAGAAAATATTCTGTTGCTTCACAGTACGGAACGAGCTCAACAAACGTCGTGTCTTTCAAGACAGTCGACACAGGGCCGTATTCAGGAAATGATCTGACCGTTACTTTTTCTAAGACGTCGGCGACTGTAACAACTTGTACCGTATCTCAGAATTCAGGTGGTGCAGTCAACATAGCAATGACAATAGATATTTCTGCGATATCCTCGGGAGGAGCTCCCACCACGGTCACAATCTTCTAACGAGAAAAACACATGGCAACAAACTTTTCATTTAACGACTTTCTCGTAATCGACACAACGGGTTCTATAGGGATAGGTTCAACTAATCCGCAGGCAAGACTGTTTGTGACAGGATCTAATTCAGTCACGAGTCAAACGACTGTAATTTTTAGACCTGGTACATCGGATCAATTAGCTGGTGCTGCCGTATTAGATGTTCAAAATTCAGGCGGTTCATCTTTGCTATTTGTGAGCGGAAGCGGAAATATTGGAATTGGAACTACGCCTTCGTACAAGCTCGACGTCAACGGGCAGGTGCGTGCATCTGCACTTGTAGATCTTCAGAATACATCTTATCTTGTTGACCCAGCAAGTACTTCAGTTTTAAATCTAGTCAATGCTACCGGCTTCTATGATGCCGACGGAGGAAGTGCTCGAAGATTTGTCAATCCTGGTGGTGGATCTATAACTGGAACGACTCCGTCTCAGACGGGAGCGCTTAAAATAAGATTTCCGTCTTCGAGGAACAATTCCTCGACAATGATAATTTTGACTGTTAAGATCTATGAGTATGTCACAGGTCGCACGCAAGAGTACAGAATTGGCGGCTACAATTATGCGCTTGGCAATTGGTACAACGTATTTGCATATAATTTAACCGATTCAGGTCCCAACTACTCGATAAGATTTGGATACGACGGCACGAGCGACTGCATATGGATCGGAGAGACGACGTCAACCTGGACTTACCCGCAGGCTTACATTACCGAGGTACTGACGGGATATTCTGGTTTTAGTGCAGACTGGTCGAACGGATGGTCGATGTCCTGGATCACTACCTTTGACACAGTTGAGCAAGGTCCTTATACACCGAACAGATTCTGGGGGAACAGCAATGACGGTACAGGAAGCGGTCTCGATGCAGACCTCCTCGATGGATATCACGCGTCCTCTTTTGGACTTGGCACAGGAACGCAGAATTATGTTGCAAAATGGACGGCAACAAGTAATGCCCTTGGAAATTCACAAATTTATGATGACGCAACGAACGTAGGCGTCGGAACTGCAACTACTCACGGAAAACTAACCATCTACAAAGACGGAACAGGTAATGCAGAGATCCTTACTCTAAAGACGACTTATCCCAGCGACAGCACTTATAAGTCTTTAACGTGGCGAGATGGATCAAACATTACGGGACAAATTGATACACGCTACAACGGTACAACTGTCGACATGGTATTTGGAAGTCTCTACAACAGCGGCTATAACACCACAGAGCAGCTCAGGATTACGGGTGCAGGAAATATAGGAATTGGAACCACAAATGCCACCGCAAAACTAACGATATCTTCTTCCACTCCGGCTTCAATAGACGTTGGTCTGAATAGATCTTATACAGTGTTAAATAGCAACACGGGATCCATCAATTTTGTCTCTCTTCCGTCAGTAGGAACGAGAGGAACTCACGACTATGGGTCAATAGTTGTAAAGGGAAACAGCCCTAGCGGAGTTAACGATGGAGGTTCTTCTGTATTTGAATTAAAAGTGGGCGGAGCATCATCTGCAGCTACAGATCTAGGCGTTTTTCTTAGGGGCGAGGCGATTGCAGGATCTTCTAATGGACCCGACATGGTCTCTATATTTTCGAGGTCTACGAGAGGACTGGTAGTTAGCGGTACGTCTGCTAATGTAGGAATTGGTACTACGATTCCTGCTTATCCTCTTCACGTATACAGAAGCGGACTCGCAGACGGTAGCACAAATACACACCTCATGTTTGATGGAAAGTTTTCCGCTGCAGGAATCGACCAGAACGACATGATCGGAATGTCTTCTCGTCTTGAAAACTCCGGCGGAGGAAGCCAGACAACATTCAATATTGGTTTTTCATATCAGGCGGGAGCAAATGCAATACTCCTTCAGCCCACCTCTGGGTACGTAGGAATCGGAACCAATAATCCTTCTTCTAAGCTTCATGTTGTCAGCGGTGACATAAGGTTTGACAACACATACGGAGTTATCGGCGCGACAAATACTGCAGGATATGTCCTCCGTGCCGACGGCACGAGATTCGTCCCCGCCCAGCTGTCTTATTCTGATCTCAGTACAACGAACATGCCCGTGAGGACAGCGTCCTACACTTCGATAACAGGAGTCACAGGTGACTGGTTTCCCATATTCAAATTCGGGAATAACGATAACACCGGTGCTGCTATATGCACGTTGACGACTGCAGCTCACAGCTCAGTCACATTTACCGTGAGCAAGGGCTGGGTGGGCAGCGATGTATATGCGATAAACGTTCTCAACTGTATTGTCAATGAAAATGGAGGATTCCCAGCTGTACGTGAAGTCAGAATAATCAGGGACACAGTGAGCACGTATGACGGTTGGGTAGAGGCAAGGCTCTATTGGAGTTCTGGTCCGACAGTTTTAGTCAAGGCAACGGTGATGACGTCTCCCGTGGGAGACATAACGTTCGCAGCATCTCTTGCAACATCTGCGGCTACAGTTGGTGGAACAGTGTCAGTTGGTGACAGCGTCGCATTTTCTGCCACTAACTACAACATCATGAGGGCAAAGGGAAACATCATCACCCCCTCAAAGATTGGAATCGGAACGACAGACCCCAGTTACAAACTTTCTATATATGATTCTTCGCAAGATCAGATCTACATTCGAGGAACTAGCACGAGTAGGTCTGGTATTAGAATAGACAACACAGCTGGGTATCAGTCTCAGATTCTCTTGGCTGATGGAGGGACAGACAAGTGGCAATTTGGAAAGCAGACTGATAATACGTTCTTCTTGTATGATGCAACAGCAACCAAGAACATAATCCAGGGAACATACAGAAACCTTGGCAGGTCAGACATATCTCTTGTTCCATATCAAGACGGACGTGCAGGAATAGGAACAGATCCATCTACTAATGGAAAGCTTGAGATCTACGCGACAGGATCTGCGCAGGGTATCTACCAGAGCGATGGAACTCGATGGATGAGAGTTCTTGCAGGTACAACTAGCGCTGGGTCTTATAATGATATCACTCAGGCTAACGATTCAGCAATCATCTTCAGTGCCGGATCGTCAGGTACGGGAGCTTTCGTTCTTGCTCCATGGACAACCGGTACGAATGGCTTGAGGATGGATTCTTCTGGCAATGTCGGAATTGGAGAAACTAGTCCGGGGAGTCACTACGGAGAAGCGAATAGACTCGTAGTCAGAAACGACAACAACGGCCTGACAGCCTTGTCCGTGACAAATGCCACGGTAGGAACCAGTGCCGTCACCAGAATTGGAATGATAGGTGGAACAGGCTACTCATATGCTCGCCACGAACTCTACGACAACAACGGGTCTCCCTATCTCAATTACACCATAGGTCAAGGTGTTAAGTCTTACAACATAAACATGGGTGTTGGTGGTAACACTGCCATGGTTTTGTCTGCAAGCAGCACATCAACTACCGTAGGCATTGGAATGACTGCAACTGCTGCTGCTCCCTTTGCAGCGTCAGGGTATGGATGGCTAGCAGTCAATGGAACGGGCGGCGCTGTTCATTCTCATATTCAAAATGGAAGTGAAATATTCAGGATTCAGTCTGACGGTGGAGCCCACAGCATATTGGGAATCTCAGGCGTTCCCATGGTGTTCAAGACCGTTAACAACGAAGCGATGAGGATCGATACCTCGCAGAGAGTCGGCATCGGAACTGCAAGTCCTGGATCGAAACTCCATGTGTGGACCACGTCAGACTACGATGGGTTGCAAATTGATGGTATAAACGGAGCGGCAACATTCCGATCGTGGTTAAGGTTGTTCCCATCGGGATCTGCAGGTGCATACAATCCGCTTGTGGGTCAAGGCGATTCTGCGATAATTTTTTCGAGAAACTCAACAGACACTGGAAATCTCGTAATAGCTCCCTGGACGAACTCGACCAATGGAATCAAGATGGACAACACTGGTAGAGTTGGCATCGGAACGTCGTCGATGTCCGTAAAACTTGTCGTTCATGCTTCTGACGCTCTCATCAATAGTCACACTGTGGGAAGAGGGAGCGCTTCGGCTGATAGCACTAACGTTGCGCTTGGATCCGCTGCCAACTCAACAGTAACTTCAGGTCAGTACAACACTGCCGTCGGATTCTATGCCAACAGGCAGAGCAACGGCGGCGAGAACACTGCAATAGGTTACGTTGCAATGGATGGCAACACTGCTTCCTATAATACTGCTGTAGGGTCTCAGGCTCTCTATGCAGTTACATCGGGACCATACAACACAGCTGTTGGTTACAAGTCTCTATATTCTGCAGGTGCATCGAACTACAGTGTAGGTGTAGGTGCAGAAGCAGGTTATGGAGGCAGCTCTGCAGGAAGAACCGCGATAGGTTATCAAGCCCTTGCAGGTGCAGCTGCAGCATACACGACAGCTGTGGGATACAGATCTCTCAATGCAAATACTACGGGAACAGACAACGTTGGATTAGGAGCATACACGCTTGAATTAAACGACACAGGCAATAACAACACGGCGATCGGATCAAATGCTCTTTCAAAGCTCTCCAAGTACAATAGAAACACTGCTGTTGGCGCATTGGCTATGGCAACATCAACGCAAGGGCAAGACAGCGTTGCCGTTGGATACAAGACGCTTTATTCGACAAGCACAGACGTCGCGAATGTCGCAGTAGGTTCATATTCACTTCAAACAGTTGCAGGAGGAAGCTACAACGTAGGAATTGGCTACAGCTCTCTCTACAGTGTATCCACGGGTGGTTTCAACGTGGCTCTCGGACCACAGGCTGGAACGAGCATCACGTCTGGTGGTGGCAACGTGGTCATAGGTGGGTACGGAGCAGGTGGATCATTTGCCACACAGACAAACAACATCTTCTTGTCTGACGGAAACGGAAACCTAAGGATGATCATTACGGGATCTACGGGTTTCGTTGGAATAGGAACGACACAACCCAATTCAAGCGTGGCCGTATACAACTCGTCAACTAACGGAACTACTTCTGTGGAAGTTCAAGCACCTCCATATAGCGGTGTTAGCTCAAGTACAGCTAAATTTTCTCTTTCTATAGCGGGAACAGAATACGGAAGAATGCAAGTTAGGTACGGATTATCGGCACCTGCTGAAACAGTAATTGCAGCAGTCGGCTCTGGTCAAGCGCTTGCTCTCGAAACAAATTCTGCAAGAGCTGTAACTATTGACACCTCCCAGAGAGTTGGTGTTGGAACAGGAACTCCTGACACGACAGCGAACACAAAGCTTCACGTCTACAACGGTAATGCAATTTTTAACAACACGTACGGCGTCAATTGGACTGGTTTGACAGGCCCTACAAACGGAACAAGAACAGGACAGACACTAGATCACTACGACTATGGAACTTGGTCCCCTGCTTTCGCAGGTTCTTCAGCAGCAGGCACATATACGCTTGCAAACACAAAAGCCTACTATGTAAGAGTCGGAAAGCTGGTCGTTGTTTCTATGTACACCGAGGTAAGCTCTATTGGAACAGCAGGAAGCGGAGATTGGAGAATAACGGGTCTTCCTTACTCCTCGTCTTCAGGTATCGGCATAGCTTCTGTTGGAAAATATTCAGGATTGGCATCTAACGTCGCGACGATATCAGGTGTGGTTGAAGAAGGAAATACTTACGTTGAAATGTATGTCACTACCGCGAGCGGCGCAGCGAACACAAAGGCCCCCATCGGCACTTATGTTGGAGCAGGCACAAAGATAGCCATGACCATCACTTACAGAGTGACATGAGATAAATTAGAAAAAGGAAATTTATGTACGCCACTATACAGCCACTAAGCTACAGGCAAGGAAACGCAACAATTCTCTCAATAACTCAGACGAGCGTTGATCTGAGTAGAGGAGCAGCTGTGAGCTGGTCACTCATGAACGAAGACAGAACAGTCCTGTTTGAGCACGGAACCAGTCTGCTTGGAGGTGAAGAGTATTCGTCTTGGCTCGGAGATGACGAGTACGTCATGAGATGGCTTGCAGAAAAATTAAGTGTTACTATCGTTGAGATACACACCTAATTCTTGATTAATATTTCTGCGATGGAGCAGATAAAAAAGATCATAGAGGTTGGCTGTAGAGGACTAGCAAAAGATCCTGTCTCGCTGTCTGAGATAGTCACGAGAGAAGAAAAAGAAATCTATCTCGTGTCAGATGCTGACTGTCCTACGTACAGCTTCTTGATGATACTTTCAGACAAGAGGAGCAAGAAGAACAATCACAAAAATTTAGGTCTCTATTCGGGGGTGATTGAACATTCCCCCAAGACAAATTTGAGTCTCGATGGAATCTTCTCCGTTAAAAAACATCACGCCGGCGGCTACGAAGCTGTATATCTTTGGGCGAACTCACCGATTGAGGCAACAATACTCTACTGTCTTGGATTGAGAGTATGGAAGAAAATATCCTCTGACAGAGGAGACTCTCCTGCTGTCAATTCTGTGCTAGATAGACTTAGAAAGACAGATGGTAACAATCTAGAAAATGAGTACAACATTCGAGCTGGACTGGAGAGTCTCCCGTATGGAAGAGACGTGAAGATTATTGCTCTTGGATCGGCTGGTTCTTACGATCTTATGCAAGATGAACCAAGCTACGTTATTGCTGAAAGAATTGCAGAAGCAAACAGGGACATGTATCTTCGACATGATTCGGCTTTCGACGAGATGCACAGAATAGCAAAGCTATTTGGTCTGTCCCTGCCCGCAAATCAGAAAGACTGGGAAAACAAATCAAACTTCGATAATAAATAACATAGCGAAAGGCCAAACATAAATGTACGCAAAGATCGAACCAATCACATACAGAACAGGACAGGCGAAGTGCATCGTCGTAAGAAACACATCGGTACAGCTTGGAAGCCGAGCCGTCGTTGAGTGGTCGCTCATGGGAGATCAAGAGACGGATCGTAGAGACTATGAATCGGGAGGAACTCAGCTCTCAGGCGAGGAATATCTTGCGTGGGGTCAAAGCGACGACTACGTATACGAGTGGCTCGCCGCACAACTCAATCTCACAATAACGTCTATAGAGAGCGGAAGCTACTGGGACAACCCACCAGCCCCACCTCCCGTAGCGTGATTTACTGTCACTTAATGACTAGCTGAGGACATCGCCTATGACGATGTCCTCTTCTGTTTCTTGCTGTAAGAGTCCCATCTGAGGATCTAGAAATAACTTTGTAAAATCAAACTTAGAAACAATCTTTCCTTTGACTTGAGTTATTTTTACTCCTTCAGACGTCGACTTCTCATGCCAGGGAACAGCATCAGAAGTCATCCATCCTGAATACACCTCAAGGAGACCCATTTTCTCTTCAGTGCCTTTGAGTGGTGTAATTTTACCAATTCTAACTTTGTCGTATTTGTCAAAGATTCCGCCTCTCCGCAGATATTCTTGTGGATCCTCAGAAGATCCATCGTCAAAGATCCATTCAGAACCTATCCACTCTACTTCGAGAATCTCTCCGCGGTTCAGAGAAACAATTTTTCTGTATTCCTCTTCAAATCCGTCTGGGTATGGAGGCTCATCTTTTAGATAATAGGCAGACTCCACGGAGTCATACAACGTGAAAGATACAGGTGATGAACCTCGTTTTAGACTAAGCTGAACTTTCTTCACGTTTTCCTCGACATTG